>Ga0079305_1001127_pt1 | contig 40275 bp, 40 predicted proteins | sample LMS_cellobiose_e_FD_79183 | JGI IMG/M metagenome (GOLD analysis project Ga0079305, IMG submission 79183) | Rumen-fistulated moose microbial communities from Alaska, USA - LMS_cellobiose_enrichment | ecosystem: Host-associated > Mammals > Digestive system > Stomach > Rumen fluid ... | reverse complement strand
TGACGTCAATTCCTATGGTTCTTCCGGGAAGTGACGTCAATTTGCTGTCAGCGTTGCCCTTGCCCACAAACGATCGAAAACCGTGATTTGGACGCGGCCAGATCGATGGAAATGATCCTTCGGAGCCCGTGTCTTATAGCTTATCGAGCATCGGAGCGCGCCGTCGCGCTCCATCACCCAGGGGACACCCCTGAATACCCCGTAAAGATTGGAGGACACAAAATGAAAGATGAAGATGAAAAGATGGTCAGGGTCACGGTCCGCATGCCGGTCACTCAGAGAGACCAATTGGCAAAACGGGCTGAAAAAGCCGGTGTGCCCATGGCCGAATATGTCCGAAGCGTGCTGACGAAAAAGGTGCTGGCCGTGGAGCCGCCCGACGAGCTGTGGCCGCTCATGGAAAACCTGTACAGCATCCACGATATGCTCCTGCGCATCCGCAAGCCGGAGTTCACCGAGGCGGCGCGGCGGCTGGAGCAAGCGATCCTGGATCTGCAGGCCGCGCTGACCGAACCCCGAAAGGCGGCCTCCTGATGGCGACCACGAGCCTGTGGCACATCCAGGGTCACCTCCGGGATCTGGTGGACTACGTGGAGAACCCGGAGAAAACCTACCCGGAGCTGCAGGACCTCTGGGACGCCTCCCGCTACGTCCAGCGCCCGGCTGCCACGGCAGACGGTCACTACGTCACCGCCATCAACTGCCTGAAGGAGACGGCGCTGGAGCAGATGATCCTGACCAAGCGGCAGTACGGCAAGACAGACGGGTATATCGCGTTCCACGGTTACCAGAGCTTCAAGCCCGGCGAGGTGACCGCGCAGGAGTGCCATGATATCGGCGTGGCGCTGGCGAAGGAGATGTGGGGCGACCGTTTCCAGATCCTCGTCACCACGCATTTGGACAAAGATCATCTGCACAACCACTACCTGTTTAATTCCGTGAGCTTCCGGGACGGGAGGAAATACAACTATTCCAAAGCCGAGATGCAGCGGCTGCGGGATGTGTCCGACCGCATCTGTCTGGAACATGGGCTGAGCGTTATTCAAAACCCCCACAAGGCGCCATCGCGCCCTGTCTACTTCGACGAGAAGGACGGCAAGCCCACCCGGTATAACGTCTATCTGAATGACGTGTGGGACGCCATTGAACTGAACCGCAGTCCGAAATACGTGGAGAACTATCTCCGGGAGCTGGGCTATCTCACGGACTTCACCGGCGAGCACTGGAAGATCCGGCTGCCGCAGTACAAGCATTTCACCCGGATTGACACACTGGACGAGCGTCTGACGCCGGAGTTCATCCGGCGCAACTGCGGCAGCCGCGCTCACTACGGCAACAGCCATGCGGAGATCTCCTATCCGCCCAGTATGCCGCAAGAGCTGGCGCATATCTGGCAGCCCTATGTCCGCACGACGCGCATCTACCGGCTCTACCTCCGGTACTGCTATGAACTCGGTATTCTCCCGAAGGGAACCTCATACCAGCCGACGAGCCCGTTTCTGAGGGAGGAGCTTCGCAAGCTGGACCTGTACGACCGGGAGACCCGCTTCCTCGCTGCCAGCGGGATCGAGACGCTGGAAGAACTGCAAGCGGAGATCGGCAAGACACAAAACGAGATAAATACCCTTGCCGATGAACGAAAGCATGTCACTTACGCCATGCGCCGCGCTTCCCTGGAGCGGAAGGCGGAATTGCAAAAGCAGAAGACCGAGCTGACGAAACACATCACGCCGCTGCGTGAAAAGCTCCGGCTGATGCAGGACATCGAGCGCCGCTCCGAACACATCGACCAGACGCTGACCCGCGTATACGAAAGTGAGGAACGCGCCTTGAATCCCGGCATCGAAAACAAAACCAAATATCATAATGAAAGGACGTATGAAAGATGAAGCCTATCACCGTGATCCCTATTTGCAATCTGCACCCCTTTGAGGGACATCCCTATAAGGTGCTGGACAATGACGAAATGAACGATCTGATCGGCAGCATCCAGAAAAGCGGCATCCTGACGCCGCTGCTGGTTCGGCCATTGGAGGGAACGACAGACGAATACGAGGTGATCTCCGGGCATCGGAGACTGCACGCCGCACAGAAGGCAGGGCTGGAAACTGTCCCTGCCTTTATTCACGCCATCGACCGGGATGCCGCCTCCATTCTGCTGGTGGACAGCAACCTGCACCGGGAGCATATCTTGCCCAGCGAAAAGGCCTTTGCGTATAAGCTGAAAATGGAAGCATTGGAGCACCAAGGAACTTCTCGCCAAGTTGGCGAGAAGTGGAGTGTCACTCAAATCAGTGAAGCTGCAAACGCAAGCGAACGTCAAATCCATCGTTATATCCGTCTGACCCACCTTAGTCCTAAATTGTTGGACCTGGTGGATCAAGGGCGGATCGCCTTCAGTGTGGGCGTGGAGCTGTCCTATCTTCCGGACGAGGCCCAGAACCATCTGGCGGAAATCATCGACCGGGACGAGGCCACGCCGTCCTATTCTCAGGCGGTGCGGATGCATAAGGAGGAAAACGAGAGCTATCCTGCGATCTCTCTTTCCCGCATCGACGAGATCATGGCGGAGGAAAAGCCCAACCAACGGGAACAGATCCGGCTGCGCCGGGATGAGTTCAGCAAGTATTTCCCGTCAGAGTATTCTGACCGCCAGATCCGCGATGACATCATCGCTGGACTTGATCTGCTGCGCCGCCAGCGTATCCGGGAACGGAACCGCGACGCTCGATGAAAGGAGGTACCTGTATGGAAGATAACAAACCGTATGCCTTTGATCCGTCTGAGCTGCTTTCCGGCGAGAACACCTTTGAAATAAAAGTCGGCGGAACGACCTATGAGGTCAGCACCCACTTTGACACGGGTGGCAGACAAAGCGTTCTGGAGCAGTTCATGGCGCTCATTCTTCAGCAGAAAATCTAAACCACATTCGACTATGACAGCCGGGTATCGTAAAATGGCATTGCCTTTGCGATGCCCGGTTGTCAGGAAAGGAGCAGTTATATTTATATGGCAACAGCAAGCAAAAACAAGGGGCAGGAAGAAAAAATCACGGCGTTGTATGCACGCCTGAGTGACGACGATCCCGAAAATGAAAAGAAAGGCGTGGGCAGCGACAAAGAGTCGAACTCCATCCAGAATCAACGCATGATTCTTTATGACTATGCTCGTGCTCACGGCTATTTGCATCCGCAGTTCTTTTATGATGACGGCGTAAGTGGGACGACCTTTGAGCGCCCCGGCTTCAAGAAGATGGAGGAACTGATTGAGGCGGGAAAGGTCTCTACGGTCATCGTGAAAGACCTCTCCCGATTTGGACGAAACTATCTGGAGGTCGGCAATTATCTTGAGGTGGTCTATCCCACGCTGGGCGTAAAGTTCATCGCCATCCAGGAAAACGTGGACACGCTGTCCGGATCCGGCACGGAGATGATGCCCTTCCACAACATTTTCAATGAATGGTATGCATCTCAGACCAGCAAGAAGGTGCGGGCCGTGTGGGCGATGAAAGCGGCCAACGGGCTCCGTACCAATTTCAATGTCCCCTTCGGCTATATCCGTGACCCGGAGGATCAGGAAAAGTGGCTGATCGATGAGCCCGCCGCCGAGGTTGTCAGGAAAATCTTCGCCCTGTGTCTCGCCGGAAAAGGTCCGGATCAGATTGCACGCCAGTTGGAGAGGGAAAATGTACTGACGCCGTCCGCCTACTATCATGCCTTGGGGTCGAAAAAGGCAAATCACCCTATGCCGAAGAACCCTTACGGCTGGAAAGACAGCTCTGTCTGCAGCATCCTGGCGAATCGGTCTTATACCGGCTGTACCGTCAAACTCAAGACCACGACGGTCAGTCATAAGGTCCACAAGATGGTCTATAAGCCGGAGGACGAGTGGGTCGTCACACCCAACACGCAGGAGGCCATCATTGATGAGGATACCTGGCTCCGCGTTCAGGAGCTCCGGGAAAACAAGCGCCGGCCCACCGCAACGGGAAGGACAAGTCTGTTCTCCGGATTGGTCTATTGTCCTGACTGCGGATCGAAGCTCTATTTTTGCGCAGCCAAGAGTTTGCGGAAAGATCAGGAGTTCTTTCGATGCGCCAATTACAAATCCGGTCGCGGTGAGTGTACCATCCATTTCATTCGGGACGTGGTCCTTCAAAAGATCGTGTTGGAGGCCGTTGGAGAACTGGCAGACTTCGTGCGCTGCTATGAGCCGGTTTTCCTCTATCTGATTGCAAAGAACAGCGAATCGGGTAGAAAGCAAGAGATGAAGGATTTGAAGCTTGAAATAGACGCCGCTCGCCGGCGCATTGATGAGTTGGATCGACTGATTTCCAGAATCTATGAAGACAATGTGCTTGGCCGACTTTCAGATGAACGGTACGAGCGAATGTCCGCAGGATATGAGAAAGAGCAGCACGATCTGGTGACTTCCGTAGCAGAAAACGAGAGGCGGCTTCGAGAGATGGAAAAGGAGCGTACCGACCTCCACGCCTTGCTCAAGGGCCTTCGTGAGTTCACTAAGGTGCGGGAGCTGACGCCGGAGCTTGTCAATACGCTGATCCGGCGCATTGAAATCCACAACAGCGACCGTTCCACCGGCCACGTCCGTGTAAAGGTCGATATCTATTTCACAGCCGTGGGGATGATCGACCTTCCCACCGAGGAGGAGCTCAAAGCATTGATTGCAGAAATGCAGAATGCGCCCATGCAGGCAAAGGCCTCAGCATAGGTGCGAAAAAAGAGAAACGGTGTAATCTCCGTAATGAAGATTACACCATTTCCCTCATAAGAAATTACTTCCTTATGACCCGGAACCGTTGAATTTCCGGGGTTTTTCGCATCTCACTTGTCCTCGATTATCTCTTGGAGAACTGCGGAGCACGTCTAGCTGCTTTGAGGCCGTACTTCTTGCGCTCCTTCATGCGCGGATCGCGCGTGAGGAAACCGGCCTTCTTGAGGATGGGACGATAGTCGGGGCTGACCAGCAGCAGCGCGCGGGCGATGCCGTGGCGCAGCGCGCCGGCCTGACCGGACACGCCGCCGCCGTCGACGGTGGCAACGATGTCGACCTTGCCGAGCTGCTCGGTGGCGGCCAGCGGCTGACGCACGACCATCTTCAGGGTCTCGAGGCCGAAGTAATCGTCGATGTCGCGGCCGTTGATCGTGATGCTGCCCGTGCCGCCCTGGAACAGGTGAACGCGCGCGACGGAGGACTTTCTGCGGCCCGTGCCGTACAGATAAGGCTTCTTGGACTGATACATTCTTCTGTTCCTCCTTACTTCACTTCGTAAGCCTCAGGCTTCTGGGCCTGCTGCTCGTGCTGCGCACCGGCGTAGATGTGCAGGCGCTTGAGGGAATCCTTGGTGATGGTATTGCGGGGCATCATGCCGCGCACGGCGAGGCGCATGGCCAGCTCCGGCTTCTGCTCCATCAGGATGCGGTACTTGGTCTCCTTCAGGCCGCCGACCCAGCCGGAGTGCCTGCGGTAGTACTTCTGCTCGAGCTTGTTGCCCGTGAGCACCGCCTTGGACGCGTTGATGATGATGACGTTGTCGCCGCAGTCGGCGTGCGGGGTATAGGTGACCTTGCGCTTGCCGCGCAGCAGGTCGGCGGCAACCACCGCGGTCTTGCCCATGGGCAGGCCGGCGGCGTCGAGAACGTACCACTTACGCTCGATGCTGCCATTGTTCGCCATAAAAGTGGACATGGTATCGTTTCCTCCGTTTATCATGTTAAGCTGATGCTTTACAATTTCTGCGTCCGCTGTTAAAATCGGAACGTGTTAGTTTATAGCATAACTTTTCCGAGCTGTCAACAGCAAAATGATTTAGATCATAGATAACTCTTGAAATCTCTCGTTTTCTCTCTTTTTCTCTCGAAATCTGAAAAGGCAAATGCAGTTTTCCACTTTCAAAGGAGGACGGCCATGCAAAAGAAGCTCGGTGCGCGTGTCTGGGCGGTGCTGCTGGCGGTGGGACTCACCGGCCAGTTCGCCTGGACGATCGAGAACATGTACCTCAACGTATTTCTCTACAATACCATCTCTCAGGATCCCGGCTATATCGCGGCAATGGTCGGCTGGAGTGCCGCCGCCGCAACGGTCACGACGCTCGTCATGGGCGCGCTGAGCGACCGCCTGGGCCGGCGCAAGCCCTTCATCGTGTTCGGCTATCTCGCCTGGGGCGTGAGCGTCGCGGCCTTCGGCTTCATCACGGTGGACGCTGCGGCGCGCGTCTTTCTCAACGCGGCGGCCGCGGCGGCGGTGCTCGTGGTCGTGCTCGACTGTGTCATGACCTTCTTCGGCTCCACCGCGAACGACGCGGCTTTCAACGCCTACGTCACCGACGTCACGACCGAGGGCAACCGCGGCCGCGTCGAGTCCGTGCTCGCCACGCTGCCGCTGATCTCCATGCTCATCATCTTCGGCGTGTTCGACGGGCTGACCCAGCGCGGCGAGTGGCAGAAATTTTTTCTGATCTTCGGCGTGCTTGTGAGCGCGGTCGGCGCGCTGGCGGCGCTGCTCGTCCGCGAGCAGCCGCACACCCGGAGCACCGCGCCCTTTCTTGAGAACCTGACCTACGGACTGCGTCCGTCGGTCGTCCGCGCGAACGTCGGCCTGTACCTCTCGTTCGCGGCGTTCTGCCTGTTCTCCGTCGCGGTGCAGGTGTTCTTTCCGTATCTCATCATCTATCTCCAGAGCTACCTGAAGATCGACGCGTATGCGATCGTCCTCGGCGTGGTGCTGCTCGTCGCCTCGGTGGTCAGCGTCGCGTTCGGCCGCGTGATCGACCGTGTGGGCAAGCTCCGCTTCGTGCTGCCTGCCGCAGTGGTCATGTTCGTAGGCCTGATCGCCATGTTCTTCGTGCGCTCGATGCTCGCGGTCATCGTCGCGGGCTGTGTCATGATGGGCGGCTACATGCTCGTCTCTGCGGCCCTCGGCGCGGACATCCGTGACCGCACGCCCAAGGACAAGGTCGGTCACTTCCTCGGTATCCGCATGATCTTCGCGGTGCTGCTGCCGATGCTGCTCGGCCCGCAGCTCGGCGCGGCGGTGATCCGCAGCGGCGAGCTGACATATGTGGAGCTCGGTCAGGTCAAGTCCGTGCCCACGCCCGAGATATTTCTGGCTGCGGCGCTCGTGCTTGTGACGGTGTTCGTGCCCGTGCTGTTCCTGCGCCGGTGGGACGGTATCCGTGCCCGTCTCGACCCGGAGCAGACTGCGGCGGTCGACACCGCGCTTGCGGCGGGGGAGAACGTCGGCGTCATCGGCGGGCCGGACGGCCCGACCGCGGTCTTTACGGTGCAGCCGAAGGAGCCGGCGCCGCCGGAGGAGGACGCGCATGAATGAGCTGCTGACACCCTGGGGCGAGACCCTGGATCGCGCGCATCCGCTGCCGGAATACCCCCGTCCGCAGCTTGTGCGGGATAGTTATGTAAACTTAAACGGTGTGTGGCAGTATGCCTTTACGGCTACGCCGAACCGGCCCGAGCGCTTCAACGGTGAGATCGTCGTGCCCTTTGCGCCGGAGAGTCTGCTCTCCGGCGTCGGGCGGCAGCTGAAACCGGACGAGTATCTCTGGTACGAGCGCGCCGTCGCCCTGCCGGAAGGGTTTGTTCGTGACCGTGTACTGCTGCACTTCGGCGCGGTGGATCAGATCGCGGACGTCTGGTGGAACGGCGTGCCCGTCGCGCATCACGAAGGCGGGTATCTGCCTTTTGCAGTTGACATAACATCAAATCTCCGCGGCGATGAGAACACGCTGACCGTCCGTGTGACAGACAGCCTGATCGACACGCCTCACGCCTACGGCAAGCAGAAGTACAGACGCGGCGGCATCTGGTACACGGCGACAAGCGGGATCTGGCAGACGGTCTGGCTCGAGAGCGTGCCGGAGAACCACGTCGAGGCGCTGGAGCTCACCCCGGACTTCGACGCGCGCCGTCTCCGCTGGCGCGTGCGCGCCAAAAACCCGCAGGGCGCGCACCTCGTCGTGCGGAAAGACGGCGAATGCATCGCGGAGGATTGGGCGGAGGAGGACGGCGCCGGCGTTTCGCTGATCCGGGACGAGTATTTTCGCCCCTGGTCACCGGAGGATCCCTTCCTTTACACCGTGGAGGTCGACCTGAACGGCGGCGACCGGGTGGAGAGCTATTTTGCCATGCGCAAGTTCTCTGTGACGGTGTACCGCGGGCACCGCGTCCTTGCGCTGAACGACGCGCCGTATTTCCACAACGGTCTGCTGGATCAGGGCTACTGGTCGGACGGGCTTTACACCGCGCCATCGGATGCGGCGCTGGCCTATGACGTGGAGACGGCGAAGCGCCTGGGCTTCAACATGCTGCGCAAGCACATCAAGATCGAGCCTCTGCGCTGGTATTATCACTGTGACCACCTCGGCATGCTGGTTTGGCAGGATCTGCCGAGCGGCGGCGGACGCTACGATCCGCTGGTCGTCACGGCACCGCTTTTCACCGGAATCCACCTGAAAGACTCGCATTATCGCCTTTTCGGCCGCGCCGACGCGCGCGGGCGTGCGCAGTACCGCGCGGATCTGGAGGCGACGGTGCGCCACCTTTACAATTGCCCGTGCATTGCGCTCTGGGTGCCCTTCAACGAAGGATGGGGGCAGTTTGACGCCCTCGAGGCGACACGGACACTCCGCACGCTCGACCCCACGCGCCTCGTCGACCATGCCAGCGGCTGGCACGATCAGGGCGGGGGAGACCTCAAGAGCTATCACATTTATTTCCGCCCGCTCCGCATGAGGAACGACGGCTGCCGCGTCCTTGCGCTCACCGAGTTCGGCGGTTACAGCCTGCCCGTGGCGGGGCACACGTACGGCAAAAAATTCGGCTACCGCATGTATGCGTCGGCAGCCGAATGGCAAGGAGATTATGTTAACTTATATGAACGCCAGCTGCTCCCGCTGATCGGGCGGGAGGGACTCTCCGCCGCAGTGTATACCGAACTGTCGGACGTGGAGGATGAGTTGAACGGCCTGCTGACCTTCGACCGCCGCGTCTGCAAGGCGGAGGAGGAGACGCTGCGTGCGCTCAACGCAAAGGTCAAATTTATGTAAACTAAATAAAAACCAGCTTCAGCAGGATCAGCAGCATCAGCCCCGGCAGACCGAGGATGCCGATCACCAACGCGTTGAAGAGGTTAAGCCCCAGCGCGAACCCGGTCAGCCCGCTCGTGAGATTCACGAGCAGCAGCGCGCCGAAGCCGAGCAGCGTGTTGAGCAGCACGCGCAGCGCGGTTTTCAGCGGCGCGGCGAACAGCCGGATCACACCCAGCAGCACGAAGGCGCCCAGCAGGGCGAGCGCGATCTTTCCGCTCAGACCCATGTGATGCCGCCCTCCGCAAAGGTCCTGCAGGCGGCCTCGCCGCCGTGCTCCTTGATCACGCGCAGCAGGTAGCCGTAGCGCGACTGGATGGCGTTGATCTCGAACACGCAGGCGTCCACGAGTTCTGGCTCGGTGGTGTTGTTGAAGCGGTCGTAGGCGTCGGTCAGGGCGACGCGCGCCTCGCTCAGCTCGTTGAACAGCTCCTGCAGCGCGTGATCCTGCGCCACGTCGCGGCGAAGCCGGTGGATTTTACGCATGGCACACCCTCCTTTGTTTCCCTTTCATTGTATGGAGAGTATGGACAAATATTCCGGATTTCAAACAGGACGGTGCTTATGGAACACGAAGACTGCATGGAAATGGCGCTTGCGCTCGCGCGCGAGGCGGCGGCGGCGGGCGAGGTACCCGTCGGCTGCGTGATCGTGCGCGGCGGCGAGATCGTCGGCCGCGGCCGCAACCGCCGCGAGGAAAAGAGCTCCGCGCTCTCGCACGCCGAGGTGGAGGCGATCGCCGACGCAAACGCGCGCCTCGGCTCCTGGCGGCTGGATGACTGCGTGCTCTACGTCACGCTGGAACCCTGCCCCATGTGTGCCGGCGCGATCCTCAACGCCCGCATCCCCCGCGTATACTTCGGCGCGCGCGATCCCGCCATGGGTGCCTGCGGCGGCGTGCTCAACCTGTTTATGGAGCGGTTTCCCAATCCGCCCGCCCTCGTCGGCGGCGTGCGGGAGGCGGAGTGCCGCGCGCTGCTGGAGAGCTTCTTCCGCACCCTGCGCAGGTGAACATAATATCGGATTTATTTAATCTTTTTGTAACAAATAACGGCTATGTTTGTTAACAAACCTACTTTATCTTAATACTTGCAAGAGACAATAGCTTCTTTTCATCCAATCTTCCATCCAATAGAACGAGGGACGCCGTGAGGCGTCCCTCGTTCACGTTTTCAAATGCCGCGCAGCGTTTTGCGCCCGCAGGCGCGAAATGCGTCGGATCGTATTTTCTGACGACATGCGCGTCAGAAAATACTCCTCTCGCGGAGCGAACGTGCGCTTTGTCTGATCATGAGGAACAAAGCGTGCGCTGAGCGGAGCGAAACCCTTTTCAAAAAGCGGCTTTGCCGCTTTTTGAAAGATAAAACGAGAGACGCCGTGAGGCGTCCCTCGTTCACGTTTTCATTTGATTTGCGTTTTCAGGTTCAGCCCTCTTCGGCCTTTTCGCCCTCATTCGCTCCGTCCCACCGCGCGGCGGAGAGGAAGGCGAGCTCGACGAGCGCGAGCGACAGGAAGAACGCGGTGCTCGCGACGCTCTTCCGATCCGCCGCGGCGCAGAGCGCGAGGATCACGCCGAGGGCGGCGATGGGCATGCTGGCGCGCGGCGAACCGTTATGGAAGGAAAAGACCGCGCGCTGCACGGCGGAAAAGGTCAGTGCCGCCAGCGCGAGGATCTCGATATAGATGCGCGCAAGCACCGGGTCGGCGGCGTCGGCGCGGTAGAGCACGATCAGCTGCATCATGAGGCAGCACACCGGTATCAGCAGCGCCACACCCTGCGTCTGCGCGCCGCGGCGGAGCGCGGCGATCACGTAAAGCACTGCCGCCGCCGAGGCAACGGAGAAAGCCGCAAGCAGCATGTCGAGCAGGCTCCGGCTGCTTGCAAGAAAGGTGAGCACCGCCGCCGCGCACCAGCCGAAGGCGCCGCACACGCCGAGCGCCGCGCCTGCGGCGCTGCGGAAAAGAAAGATCTGTCCGAGGCCGCCGGTATTCTCGTTCTGCCCGGGCAGGGCGCGCGCAAGGAGGAGAAAGCCGAGCGCCGCCGCAGCGAGCACGGCGGCCAACGCCCAGGCGCTCCAGGTGCCCGGGATCGCAAGACCGTTTTCGTCAAAGCCGCAGCGCAGCTGCACCACGCGCAGCGCGGGCGCGACGAGCGCCGCCGCCGCAAGCAGCAGCCAGTGACCTTTTTTCATGGGATCGCATCCTTTCCGAGCCGAAATGCAGAATTAAAAACAGTATAGCACGGTTTTCCCGTTTTGTCCATGCCCGCGCACGAAACGCGCGGCGGCCCTGTCCTATTTTTCTGCCCGTTCCCATAAAATGGGACAAACGAAACGGGAAAAGAGGAGACCGCATGAAGCACACCGTCCGCATCTGTTTTCTGCTGCTCGCGCTGTTCTGGACGCTCGCGTGGCTGGCCGCGGGCTGGAACGCCGCTCCGGAGGCGGCGCCCACGCTTCCGGAGCCCGCGCCCGCCGCCGTTTCGGACGCTGCTATGACGCTGCGCGTGCTCCACGGCGGCGCGGTGGAGGAGATGGACATGGCGGCATATCTGCTCGGCGTCCTGCGCGCCGAGATGCCCGCCTCTTTCGAGCTCGAGGCGCTCAAGGCGCAGGCGATTGCGGCGCGCACCTATACGCTTTATAAGATGCGCGGCGGCCTGATCGCAAACCATCCGCAGGCGGACGCCTGCGACGACATCACCTGCTGCAAGGCGTATCTCACGGCGGCGGACGCCGCGGCAGCCTGGGGCGGCATGGCGCTGTACTATGAAGAAAAGCTCGCCCGCGCCGTCGCAGAGACGGACGGGCAGGTGGTGCTCTACGACGGCGAGCCGATTCTTGCCGTGTTCTTTTCCTCCGCCAACGGACACACGCAGAACGCCGGCGCGGTCTGGGTGGAGGATCTGCCCTACCTGCAAAGCGTGACGAGTCCGGAGGGAGAGGATCTCGTGCCGAATTATTACTCCGTCGCGTCCTTTCCGGCGGAGCGGTTCCGCGCGCTTTTCCTCGCCGCGTATCCGGAGGCAGAGCTCTCCGGCCCGCCGGAGAGCTGGGTGAGGGACGTCGTGCGCAGCGACGCGGGCTTTGTCACGTCGCTCACCGTCGGCGGCGTCCGCGTCCGCGGCAACGAGCTGCGCACGATCCTGTCGCTGCGCTCGCCGTCTTTTTCCGTTTCGGCGGACGCCGGGGGCCTCACGTTCCGCGTCACGGGTTACGGCCACGGCGTCGGCATGAGCCAATACGGCGCGAACGCTCTGGCGCAGCAGGGCCTGCGCGCGGAGGAGATCCTCACGCACTACTTCACCGGCACACAGGTGGGGTCGTGGCGCGGAACGCTTGCAAAATCGTGAACGGCTTGATATACTAAAACAGGATATGACGTTTTTCGGGGAGGAGATGACGCCCGTATGCCGCGCTTTCGACGCTTCTGTACGCTGTGCCTTGCGGTGCTGGCGGTTTTTGCGCTCGTGCCCGGGCGCGCCCTCGCGACGGACCCGGTGTACTTCACCGCGCTCAACGAGCGCGTCCTCGACCTGACGGATGAAACGATGCCCTTCTGGTACGGCGGACAGCTCTATGTGCCGTATACCGACGAGTTCAAGACGGAGCTCGGCTTCTCCTACGGCCGCAGCAGCGACGGCCGCCGCATCCTGCTCGTCAAGATGCGCAAGGTGCTGGTCTGCGATTTCGGCGAGGATCGGATCTACGACAACGGAAACACCGGCACCACGCTCGGCGCGCCTCTTCTGCGCGGAGAGCGGGTCTTCCTGCCGGTCGAGGTGCTCTGCCGCTTCTTCTCTCTGGAATACAGCTATTCTCTTGTCAACGACGGGTATCTTCTGCGCATCAAAAGCGACGAGGTCGTCCTGACGGACGAGATATTTATCGACGCGGCGCGTTCACTGCTGGCGTCCCGCTACGCGCAGTATGAGCGCACGCATCGTCCCCCGCCCGACGTCACGCCGCCGACGCCCGTCGACCCAACGCCGCAGCCGCCCGTGGCGAAACGCACACTCTATCTCGTGATCGACGGTTCGGACAATGCCGTGTCGCAGCGCGTGATCGACGAGCTTGCCGCGAGCGGCGACCGCGCGACCTTCCTCTTCCCGAACGGCGCGCTCGCCGACTCGGGCGACCTGCTGCGCCGTATTGCGGCGGCCGGCTTTGCCGTCGCGCTGGAGGTCGACGCCTCGGGCGGCGCGGAGGCGGCGCTCGCGGCGATCGAAGAGGGCAACCGCCTGCTCTGGGCGGCGAGCAACGGGAAGACGCGCCTGGTGCATTTGGCCGACGCCTCGGAGGAGACGGCCGCCGCCGTGGCGGCCGCCGGCTACTGCCCGCTGCGTTTCACGGCGGAATACGATCCCGATCAGGTCACGGGCGCACGCATCCTTGCCGCGGCCGATGCGCACGGCGGCAGCTGCTGTGTGTACATCGACGCGGAGGCGGCGGGCACGAGCGCGTTTTCCGCGCTGCGCTATCTGCTCAAAAACGGCAACGGCACGCTGCACAAGCTCACGGAGCTTGCAGCGCAGCGTTTACAATTTGTTTAGGAAAAGCGCGGCGGGCTGCGTATAATAAAGAAAAACCGACCGCTTCTGCAAATGATACGATCTGCGCTCTGCGCAGAAGGGAGGCCTGTTATGGCACGCAATATCCTGGTGGTGGAGGATGATAACAACATCTCCAACCTGATCAAGATGTATCTGGACAAGGAGGGCTTCGAGGTGCGCATCGCGGCGGACGGCGCCGCCGCCGTGGAGGAGTTTGCCCGGCAGGAGCCGGATCTCGTCCTGCTCGACGTGATGCTTCCGGTGCTGGACGGCTGGGGCGTCTGCGCCAGGATCCGCGAGACCTCGAAGTGCCCGATCATCATGCTCACCGCCAAGGGCGAGGTCAACGACCGCATCCACGGCCTCGAGATGGGCGCGGACGATTACGTGGTCAAGCCCTTCGAGATGAAGGAGCTGCTCGCGCGCATCAACGCGGTGCTGCGCCGCACCGAGATCCCGGACGATACGAAAAAGCGCCTCGTGTTCGATAAGCTCGTCATCAATCTGGACTCTTACGAGCTGATCGTCGACGGGAAGAAGATTGACACGCCGCCCAAGGAGCTGGAGCTGCTCTATCATCTGGCGGCCACGCCGAACCGCGTCTACACGCGCAACCAGCTGCTCGACGAGGTCTGGGGCTTCGACTATTTCGGCGATTCCCGCACGGTGGACGTGCACGTCAAGCGCCTGCGTGAAAAGGTCGAGGGCGTGTCCGATCAGTGGGCGCTCAAGACCGTCTGGGGCGTGGGCTACAAGTTTGAGCTGAAGCAATGAGCGCGCCGCATGAGAACGGGCGCCGCGGCCGCGCCTGGCGCCTGCCGCAGCGTCTGCAAACGATCTATTGGCAGACCTTTATGCTGACCGCGGGCGTCGTGATGCTGACGCTCGCGCTCCTCGGCGCCTCGTTTTTTACGCTCAGTTACGGCTACACCACGAACGAGCGGGGCACGGACATGCGCGAAAAGGCGCAGGTCGTCTCGCGCATGGTGTCGAACTACGTTGAGAGCGGGTCGCTTTCCGGCATGCGGGAGCTTGCGAACTTCGCCTCGTCCATGTCGCAGGAGGAATTCCTCATCTGCAATCTGGAGGGCAGCGTTCTGCTCACCACGGACCGCTCGCTGGCAGATCGCGCGCTCGCCCTGCCGGACGGTATGGTGCAGCAGGTGCTGGACGGCGCCGGAACCTTCAGCCGCACCACGCTCGGCGGCATTTATGAGGACAGGCATTTTGCCGTCGGCGTTCCGATCGAAACGATGGGGCAGACCGTGGGCATCGTGCTCGCCGTCACGGGAACGCGCGCGCTGACCTCGATGTGGCGCGCCTTCACCGGCCTTTTTTTGATGACGGCGGTCACGGTGCTGCTGCTCTCGTTTGTCGTCAGCGCGTGGATCAGCATGCGCCAGTCGCGCCCCATCCGCGAGATGGCGGAGGCCACGCGCCGCTTTGCCGACGGGAATTTCGACGTGCGCATGCACGGCTATGAGGATCTGGGCGAGATCGCGGAGCTTGCCTCCGCGTTCAACACCATGGCGGACTCCCTGCAGGAGACGGAGCGTCAGCGCCGTGAGTTCATCGCCAACGTCTCCCACGAACTCAAGACGCCGATGACCACGATCGCCGGCTATACCGACGGAATTCTGGACGGCACGATCCCGCCTGCGGAGGAGAAACAGTATCTGCACATCATTTCGGACGAGAGCCGCCGGCTCTCCCGCCTGGTCCGCCGCATGCTGGATATCTCCCAACTCCAGTCGCGCGAGCTGCGCAAGACCCCCTTTGACGTGTGCGAAAGCATGCGCCGCGTGCTCATCTCGATGGAGAAGAAGATCACCGACCGCGGGCTCGATGTCGATGCCGACATTCCCGACGGCAGCGTCACCGTCCTGGGTGACAACGATCTCATCACGCAGGTCATCTACAACCTGCTGGAAAATGCAGCCAAGTTCGCACGCGAGGGCTCCACGCTCTACCTGGGTCTTGCGGTGTCGAACGGCAAGGCACTCGTCACCGTCCGCAACGAGGGCGACACCATCCCCGCCTCGGAGATCCCGCTGCTGTTCGAGCGTTTCCACAAGAGCGACAAGTCGCGCGGCCAGGACAAGGACGGCGTGGGCCTCGGGCTCTACGTGGTCAAGACCATTCTCGAGCAGCACAAGGAGCATATCGCCGTGACGAGCGAGGACGGCGTGACCACCTTTACCTTTACCGTCTCCCTCGCAGGCGGAACATGAGAGGAAACAGCTATGGACGAGCGCAACGACGCAAGGATCCCGGAAACTGACGGCGGGAGCGGCGCGCCGCGCGAAGACGCGGAGGTCGTGCTCGCTTACCGCCGGAGCCCGCAGCCCGTCGTGGAGTATTACGTGCAGCCGATGCCCTTGCCCGGCGCGCGGCGCCGCACCGAGGAAGCGGCGGCGGAGGAGCGTCGGCACCGTTCCCGCAGGGGGCTGCGGATCTTTCTCTGGTGTCTTGCCGCGCTGGCGGTGTTCACCGGCGCCGTCGCAGGCGCCGCAGCGCTGCTGCGCAGCGGCTTCTTCTTCGGCGCGAACGAGCCGTATTACAGCGACGGGTTCAGCCTTGACCGGGGCGAGCGCCGCGGCGGCGACCGCAGCGCCGCGGAGACGCGCATTGCCCGCTATCCGACCGGCGACGGTACGCGCCTCACCTATTCCGAGACGCACGGCGAGACGATGACCATTCAGGAGATCTACGCCCGCGTGAACCCCTGCACCGTCACGGTCGTCGCGACGCTGACGGACGAGAGCGCACAGATCGGCACCGGCGTGATCTTCTCGCAGAACGGCCACATCCTGACCAATGCCCACGTCATCACCGGCGGGCAGGACTGTTTCGTCGTGCTGGACACGGGCCGCAGCTTTGAAGCGAGCCTGATCGGCTTCGACGAGGAGCAGGATCTCGCCGTCATCAAGATCGACGCGCACGGTCTTCCCACGGCGGAGTTCGGCGATTCGGACGCGCTCTCCGTGGGCGATCCGGTCTACGCCATCGGCAACCCGCTCGGCGTGGAGCTGCGCGGCACGCTGACGAACGGCATCGTCTCCGCCATCAATCGCGACGTGGAGGTGGACAACGTCATCATGACGCTGATCCAGACCAACGCCGCGCTCAACAACGGTAACTCCGGCGGCCCGCTGATCAACGAATACGGCCAGGTCGTCGGCATCAACACGATGAAGATGGGCTCCAGCTCCGCCGTCAGCGTGGAGGGCCTGGGCTTTGCGATCCCGATCAGCCAGTCCGCCTATATGATCAACGATCTGATCGCCTGGGGCGAGGTGCGCGGCGAGCCGGTGATCGGCGTCAGCGTCCGGCCGGAGGGCGTCGCCCTGCCGACGGGCGAGACCGGCGTCCTCATCATGGAGGTCGTGCCCGGCGGCCCGGGTGAGCAGGCAGGTCTGCTGCCCGGGGATTACATCGTTCTGGCCGACGGGGAAGCGCTTTCGTCCTCAAACGATCTGCTGCGGATCCGCCGTCGCTACGGCGCAGGCGAGACGCTGCGACTGACCGTGCGCCGCGGAGATACGCTGCTGGAAACGGACGTCACCCTGGCGGAGGCGCAAGACTGAGAGGAGGGATCGCGATGAAACGCAGGGAATTTGCCGCCGCGATGGCGCTGCTCACCTTCGTGTCCGGCCTGTGTCTGGCAGGACTCAAGAAGCTCGACCGCAAGCTGGCGGAGAAGAAGGCGCGGGACGACGCGCAGTCGTAGCGCCGGTGCATTTGCATGAAAAGAGAAGACCGCGCCGCATTTTGCGGCGCGGTCTTCTCTTGCCGTTCAGATCTTCTCAAAGCTCTGGCAGTCGGTGCACTGCTCCTGCGTGGGGCTCGTTTCGTGCGTGCCGACGCGGATGGCGTCGAGCCCGCAGTACTGCGCGTCCCGGCAGTGGTGGGTGCAGCTGGTCACGCTGCAGCGGATGGAGGGGTTGGGTGTGCAGGCGCGGCCGTCATTGGTGTGGTCGGTCATGTCGTTCGTCTCCTTCGTTTGATGCTGGCAGATGCCGGAGATAGTTTGCCGCGCTGCGGACGCGCTATGCATCTGCGCAAAAAAGAGCGGCCCCGCAGCGCGGGGCCGCTTCCTGCGGATTCACTTTCTCCATGCCGCCGGGAAAAAGAGCATCAGCAGCGGCAGGATCTCCAGCCGTCCGAGCAGCATCGCCATGCTCAGCGTCACCTTGCTCAGGCCGGACAGAAAGCCGAAGTTGCACGTCGGGCCGACCAGCTCCAGCCCGGGACCGACGTTGGAGATGGAGGTCAGTGCCGCCGAGAATGCGGTCGCAAGCGGCACGTTGTCGAGCGAGACAACGGCGGTGCACAGCAGCAGGATCAGGAGGTAGACGAAGAAAAAGACCGATACGCTCGAGATGGTTCCCTCGTCGACGCGCCGCCCGTCGAGCGACAGCGGGTGTACCTCGCGCGAATGCAGGATGCGCTGCAGTTCGCGCCGCAGACTCTTGAACAGCACCACCACGCGCGAGACCTTCACGCCGCCCGCCGTCGAGCCGGCGCAGCCGCCCACGAACATCAGCAGGATCAGGACGCTCTGGGAAAACCGCGGCCACAGGGCGAAATCCGTCGTGGCAAAGCCCGTCGTCGTCATGATGGACACGACTTGGAACGCCGCGTGAGAGAGCGCGGTATAGAGCGCCTCGCCGCCGCGCAGCGCCAGCTCCAGCGTGATGAGCAGCACCGAGCCGAGCGTGATGCCTGCGTAGGTGCGCAGCTCTTCGCTGCGCAGCGCCTCCCGCACCTGACCGGACACGGCGAGGAACAGCAGCGAGAAGTTGATCGCGGAGACGAACATGAACGCGATCACGATCCAGGCGATGACCTCGGAATGATAGAACGCGATGCTCTCGTTGCGCACGGAAAAGCCGCCGGTCGAGATCGTGGTGAACGAGGTGGTGAGGCTGTCGAACCACGGCATGCCGGCGACGCGCAGGCACAGGGTCTCGGCCCCCGTCAGGCAGAGGTACATGATGTAGAGGAGGCGCGCGGTGTCCTTCGTCTTGGGGCGCAGCTTCGTGCTGATCGGGCCCGGGCTCTCCGCCTTCATCAGGTTCACGCTGCCCTCGCCGATGGTGGGCAGCAGCGCCAGCACCATCACCAGCACGCCCATGCCGCCCATCCATTGGGTCAGCGCGCGCCAAAACAGGATGCCGCGGCTGAGCGCCGCGGGCGCGGGGAAGATCGAGGCGCCGGTCGTGGTCAGGCCGGAGGCGGTCTCGAACAGCGCGTCGACATAGTGTGCTCCGGCGAAGAAGTACGGAAGCGCGCCGAATACCGACAGCGCGATCCAGCACAGGCCGACGGCCACGAAGCCGTCGCGTGTCTGCAGCCGGGTCTTCTCGGGCCGGACGAGTGCCAGCGCAACGCCGGCGATGCCGCAGATCGTGATCGCGTAGGCGAACGCGGACGCGTCGACGCCGTGATCCGCCAGCGCCACGAGGAACGGCAGCACCATGCAGCCGGCCTCGATGCACAGGATCAGCCCGACGATCCGGACGATCAGTTTCCTGTTCATACCTTACAGCTCCAGAATTTCGTTGAGATCCTTCAGGAACAGCGACTTTGCCACGATGATCACGCGGTCGCCCGCGTGGATCTGGCTGTTGCCGTCCGGGATCATGACCTTGCCGTCGTGCACGATGGCGGCGACGAGCAGCCCGTGCCGCAGCCGCAGGTCGCGCAGCGGCGTATCGAGGAAATGCGTGGCGGAGGAGGCGGTGAATTCCACGGCCTCCATGGAGTCGTCCAGGATCTTGTGCAGGCCCTCCACGGCGCTGCCCTGCGAATTGGCGAGCGAGCGCACGTAGCTCGAGATGTAGTTGGCGGTGACGTCCTTGGGGCTGATCACCGTGTCGATGCCGAGCGTTGCGACCAGCTCACCATAATTCGGACGCGACATTTTGGGCAGCACCTTTTTCACCCCCGCGCGCTGCGCGGTAAGCGCCATCAGCAGGTTTTCCTCGTCGCGCCCGGTCAGCGACACAAAGGCGTCGCACTCGAAGATGCCCTCGGACTCGATCAGGTCGTGGTCGGTGCCATCGCCGTGGATGACGGAGGCTTTCGGCAGCTTTTCCGCCAGGAACAGGCACTTTTCCTCGTCCTGCTCCACGATGCGCACGCGCGCGCCGATGTCCTGCAGGGCCCAGGCGAGATAGAGCGCGATCCGCCCGCCGCCGAGCACGCTCACGCGGCGCACGGGCGCCACGGTGCGGCCCATGCTGCGCAGCACGCGCGAGGTCTCACTCGGCGTGCCGATGGCGTAGACCCGGTCGCCCACGAGCGGGATGAAGTGCCCGTCCGGCACGATCACCTCGCCGCCGCGCTTGGCAGCGCAGAGCAGCAGACTGTTGGGGTTCTGCCGGTTGTATTCGATCAGCGTCCGTCCGGCCAGCCCGTCCGATTCGGCGATCTGGAAGCCGATGAGCTCCACGAGCCCGCGGGCGAAGCTTTCCACGCTGAATGCAGCCGGCACGCGCAGGATGCGCGCGATCTCCTGGGCAGCGGCATACTCGGGGTTGATCGTCATGTCCAGCCCGATCTCGCGCCGCAGGATCGGCGCGTCGCGGAAATACTCTGGGTTGCGCACGCGCGCCACGGTGTGCTTTGCGCCCAGCTTTTTCGCCAGCAGGCAGCAGATGAGGTTCACCTCGTCGTCGGCGGTCACGGCGATGACGAGATCCGCCTCGCGCACCCCGGCCTCCAGCAGCACGCTGATGCCCGCGCCGTTGCCGGGGATGCACATGCCGTCGATCATGCTGTCCGCGCGCTCGAGCGCGGCGGTGTTTTCATCGACAAGCACCAGGTCGTGATGCTCGTCCGCCATCTGGCGGGCGATGGCGTAGCCGACCTTGCCTACGCCGACAATGATGATCTTCATACAGATCCCCCTTGATGATCTCTGCCCCGGCCCGACAGCGCACCGTTGACCTCCGCGCCCATGATGAGCGCCGTCGCGGTGAGGCAGAGCCACAGCAGCAGCACGATGACCGTGCCGATCGAACCGTAGATGATGGAGAAGCGCCCCGCGTGCTCCACGTAGAGCGAGAAGAGCAGCGAGAGCGCGAGCCAGGATGCGAGCGCGGCCGTCACGCCCGGCCAAATGGGCTGTCTGCCGGAGGCGCCGTGCCCGTCGCCCTGCGCGAGGGCATAGAGCGTTGCAATCATGAAACCGGCTGCCACGCCGAGCAGCAAGAAGCGCAGCGGCGTCCACAGCCGGATGAAGCCGCGGCTGACGTAGAGCCGGCCTGACAGGGCTTCGAGTGCGCGCCTGCCGCACACGGCGACGATCAGCGCGGCGGCCAGCGTCACGATCATCAGGATCGTGCCGAGCAGCACGCGTGCCAGATGCCGCGGCAGATCGGTCGGCGGCGGCAGGCCGCGGGCCTTGCGCACCGAGACAAACAGCGCGTTCGTCGCGCGAAACGGGAAGTAAACGGAAAAGACCAGACTGAACCACAGCAGCGTTCTGCTCGAGGTTTCCGAAACGTAAGCGAGGTATTGCTCAAGGAACGCGGAGACCTCCTGCGGCACGACCGCGGAGAGCTCGCGCAGCAGCCCCTGCGCGTCGGCTGACAGCAGCCCCACGAGGTTGCTGAAGAAGATCAGCGTGGGAAACAGCGCGAAGAGAAGGTAATAGGTCAGCGCCGCGCTGTCGCGCGCGACGCCGTGGTCGAAATAACGGCGCGCAAGATCTGCTGCCGTCCTGAGAAAACGGGGCTGTGACGGATGGCTTGACAAGAGACGCTTCCTCCTTGCTCTGTCGGCTGCGGCAGTTTTCGCGTCTGCGGCGGCTGCCTGCACCCTTATCATAGCCATCCTCCGGCATTATATCACGGCTGAACGCAGAAAAAAAGAGCAAGTTTCACATTTCTGCCGGCTGCTTGGACCTTTACAAATCGGCGCCGCTGCGTTAGTATAGTGATTAGTATAGCAAACAGATAGGTTTTATCCCGAACCGGAGGTGGAGCTCATGATGATATCGACGCGCGGACGCTATGCCTTGCGTATGCTGCTGGACCTTGCCGAGCATCAGGGCAAGGGCTTTGTCGCGCTGCGGGACGTCGCGCAGCGGCAGGAGATCTCCAAAAAGTATCTTGAGCAGATCATCCCGGTGCTCAACCGCGCGCAGCTGCTGCAGACCGTGCGCGGCTACCAGGGCGGCTACCGCCTGGCCAAGGCCCCGGCGCAGTATACGCTCGGCGAGATCCTGCGCGCGACGGAGGGCGGCCTTGCGCCCGTGGCCTGCCTGGAGGATGCGGAGAATCTCTGCGGGCGCAGCGAAGGGTGCGCCACGCTCCCGGTCTGGCAGGGGCTGGAAAAGGTCGTCAACGAGTATCTTGACGGCATCACCCTCCAGGACGTGCTGGACGAGCAGCGCCGCCGCTTTCCCGCGCCGCCGCCCATGGAATGAAACGCAAAAAAAGAAGCCGCCCGCAGGCGGCTTCTTTTTTTGTAATTTAGTAGCTGCCGAGGTCGGCGGCCTTGTCGCCGGCGACGCTGGAGCCGAACTCATAGTCGTTGCCGGGCAGGATCGCGTTGAGCAGCACGCCCGCGAGCGCCGCGATCGCCATGCCGGTGATCGTGACATCGGCGCCGCCGATCGAGAAGGTGATGCCGGAGGAGATGCCGAGGCCGCTCACGAAGATGACCGCCGCGATGATCAGGTTGCGGGACTTGGTCAGGTCGACGCGGTTCTCGACGATGTTGCGCACGCCGACCGCGGAGATCATGCCGTAGAGAATGAAGCTCACGCCGCCGATGACCGCCGCGGGCACGGAGGTCACGAGCGCGTCAAACTTGGGAGAGAAGGAGAGAATGATCGCGAAGTAGGCCGCGAGACGCACGACGCGCGGGTCATAGACCTTGGAGAGCACGAGCACGCCGGTGTTTTCGCCGTAGGTGGTGTTCGGGGGGCCGCCGAAGAAGCCGGCGAACGCGGTGGCCAGGCCGTCGCCCATCAGGGTGCGGTGCAGGCCCGGATCCTCGATGAAGTTCTTGCCCGTGGTGGAGGAGATGGCGGACACGTCGCCGATGTGCTCCATCATCGCGGCGATGGCGATAGGCGCCATGACGAGGATCGCGGTGAGGTCGAACTTGGCGATGGTGAACTTCTGCAGGCCGACGAAGCTCGCGGTGCGGACGGCCTCAAAGCTCATGTTGCCGGTCAGCGCCGCGACGATGCACCCGCCGACGACGCCCAGCAGGATCGGGATGATCTTGATCATGCCCTTGCCCCAGATGTTGACCGCGATGACGATCAGGATCGAGACGAGCGCGATGCCCCAGTTCTGGCTGGCGTTGTCCACCGCGGAGCCTGCGAGGTTCAGGCCGATCAGAATGATGATCGGGCCGGTGACGATGGGCGGGAAGAAACGCATGACCTTTTTGACGCCGATCAGCTTGAACAGCAGCGCCAGCACGAGGTACAGCAGGCCCGCGACCACGACGCCGCCGAGCGCGTAGGCCAGCTTATCGTCCGGCGACATGGTGGCGTATTTGCCCGCGTCAAGGCTGCCCATGATGCCGAAGCCGCCGAGGTAGGCGAACGAGGAACCGAGGAACGCGGGGACCTTGAATTTCGTGAGCAGGTGGAACAGCAGCGTGCCGAGACCCGCCATCAGAAGCGTGGTCTGCACGGTCATCGGCAGGCCGTAGGCTCCGCTGATGATGATGGGGACGACCACCGTCGCGCCGAACATGGCGCACAGGTGTTGGAGGCCGAGCACGAGCATGCGCGGCGTGCCGAGCTCGCGCGCGTCGTAGATGGCTTCCTGACCGAGTTCTTTTTTCATGTGACTCTCTCCTTTTCGTTTTGTGTTGGGGTTCGGTCCGCGGGCAAAAAGAAAGACCGGTCGGTCACCGGTCAAAAAGGGAAACGCCGATCCCGTCGGCGGAAAGGGAAGAAACAACAGAGGCGCCGATCTGAACGCCCGCCGCGTTGAAAACGACCTGCATCATGACCGCACCTCCTTCCGCTGTCCCCTATCCAAAACAAAAGGATATCGGAAACCGCCGTGAAATACAAGATGGGATATTGACGAAAAAAGGGAGAAAACAGTCTTTGCTTTGAGCAGAACAGACAAACTACAAACCGCTGCCTTCCCGCCGGGCGGCACGCGCTTCAACGAGACAAAAATCGATCAAAAATTTTGAACACATTGTTCATTTTCGTTAAATTTTAATGCTCCGAATGAATAAATTTTAGTCGAAACCGTAGTATTTTTTGTGCAATACTTGCAAAATAACGCGTGATGCGATATACTGTGCCTGCCCGGCGGGTGTGTGGGAGCGGGCGTGTGCCCACTCAGCCGGGACAATGGAAAGGGAGTGTGGTTTCATGAAAAAGCAAAAACTCGGGCTGCCTGCACAGATCGCGATCGCTTTGGTGCTCGGTATCCTTTGCGGCATCATCTGCTACTTCGCGCATCTGGCGGACTTCACGGCGGCCTATCTCAAGCCGTTCGGCACAATCTTCGTCAATCTGCTCAAGTTCATCGTGGTGCCGGTGGTGCTGCTGTCGATGATCGACGGCATCATCTCCATGGGCGACATGAAGAAGGTCGGCTCGGTCGGCTGGAAGACGGTCGCCTTCTTCCTCTGCACCACGGCCGTCGCCTGCGTGATCGGCCTCGTGATGGCGAACATCTTCAACGGTGCAAACCTCTTCCCGGTGCTGCAGAACGCCCCCGGCGCCGAGTGGACGGGCAAGACCAGCCAGAAGCTCATGGATACGCTGGTCGCCATCTTCCCGGACAACATGTGGAAAGCCTTCACCAATGCCGACATGCTGCAGGTCATCGTGATCGCGCTGCTGTTCGGCGGCGGCATCCTCGCCGCGGGCGAGAAGGCGAAGCCTGCCAAGGATCTCGTCTCCAGCTTCTATGCCGTCATTGAAAAGGTCATGGCCTTCGTCATCTCGCTCAGCCCCATCGGCGTGTTCACGATGATGACCTGGGTCGTCGCCACGCAGGGGCCGAACATTCTCGGCTCGCTGGCGCTGGTGCTGCTGTGCGCGTACCTCGCCTACCTGATCCACGCGGTGGTGGTGTATTCCTTCTCCGCCAAGGCCTTCGCCGGCGTCAGCCCGATCCGCTTCTTCAAGGGCGCGGCGCCCGCAATGATCTTCGCCTTCACCTCCACCTCCTCCGCAGCCACGCTGCCCGTCTCCAAGGAATGCGCGGATCAGCTCGGTGCGGAGAGTGACGTGTCGTCCTTCGTCCTGCCCCTCGGCGCCACGATCAATATGGACGGTACGGCGATCTATCAGTGCGTTGCCACGATCTTCCTCGCCACCTGCTCCGGCATGCACCTCACCGTCGGCCAGATGGTCATCATCGTCGTCACTGCGACGCTTGCCTCCATCGGCACGGCGGGCACGCCGGGCGCCGGCATGATCATGCTGGCCATGGTGCTCACCGCGATGGGCATCGACGTCAATATGATCATGATCATCTACGGCATCGACCGCCTGTTCGACATGGGCCGCACCTGCCTCAACGTCACGGGCGATATCGCCTGCTCGCTCTGCGTCACCAAGTGGGAGGGCGGCAAGATCAAGGCTGCGAAGTAAGCGCGCCTGCGATCAAAAACCAAACCGCGCAAACGGGAAGGGACGCCGTGCGGCGTCCCTTCCCGTTTGCTGCCCGTCGCCTTTCTCTGCGACGCTGGCAAAAATAGACAAGTAAACCCTGCGGAAACGCGCTGTTTTTCTGAATTGACAGGGGGGAGGCGGTATGTTACGATAACAAAAAATACGAACAGGAAGGAGGATCCCCTATGGCTGCTGCGGTGTATCAGAGGAATGCGGCTCCGACCATCGATCCTCCCGTCGCGTCGGAGGCGGTTTCCGTTTCTTCCTTCTTCGGCGGCGATGCTGTTGGTTTCCCGGCTTTTGCGAGGTGCGCGTGCATCTTCGCAGGCCGGGCTTTTCTTATATTCTGAACGGTCTGCCCGCTCCCGGCATGACCGCTCACAGGAGGGATTTGCACTATGGCAAAGCGCACGGACATCAAAAAGGTTCTCATCATCGGCTCGGGCCCCATCGTCATCGGTCAGGCTGCCGAGTTTGATTACGCCGGTACGCAGGCGTGTCTCGCCCTGAAGGAGGAGGGATATCAGGTCATCCTGGTGAACTCCAACCCCGCCACCATCATGACCGACACCTCCATCGCCGACAAGGTGTATATGGAACCGCTGACGCTGGAGTACGTGGCGAAGATCCTGCGCTACGAGCGGCCCGACGCCATCGTCCCCGGCATCGGCGGCCAAACCGGGCTGAATCTCGCCATGCAGCTGGAGAAGAAGGGCATCCTGAAGGAGTGCGGGGTCGAACTGCTGGGCACCTCCAGCCGCTCGATCGAGCGTGCCGAGGATCGCGAGCTGTTCAAGGAGATGTGCCAGTCCATCGGCGAGCCGGTCATCCCATCGGAGATCACCTACGACCTTGCGCACGCGAAAGAGGCGGCGGCGCGCATCGGCTATCCGGTGGTTCTCCGTCCGGCCTTTACCCTGGGCGGCACCGGCGGCGGCTTTGCCAACGACGAGGCGGAGCTGACGGAGATCGGCACCAACGCCTTCCGCCTTTCTCCCGTCCATCAGGTGCTGGTGGAGAAGAGCGTCAAGGGCTATAAGGAGATCGAGTTCGAGGTCATGCGCGACTCCAACGACCATGCCATCACCATCTGCGGCATGGAAAACGTGGATCCCGTGGGCGTCCACACCGGCGATTCGATCGTGGTGGCGCCGATCCTCTCCCTGAACGAGCACGACCTGAAGATGCTCAACGATTCCGCCCTCCGCATCATCCGGGAGCTGGAGATCGAGGGCGGCTGCAACGTTCAGTTTGCCCTGAATCCGGAGAGCAGCGAGTATTTCCTCATCGAGGTCAACCCCCGGGTGTCCCGCTCCTCGGCGCTGGCCTCCAAGGCCAGCGGCTATCCCATCGCCCGTGTCACCGCCAAGATCGCCGTGGGCATGGCGCTTGAGGAGATCCCCGTGGCCGGCGGAACGGCCGCCATCGAGCCGCGTCTTGACTATATCGTGGCCAAGTTCCCGCGCTTCCCCTTCGACAAGTTTGCCGATGCGCCCAACCTGCTGGGCACCCAGATGAAGGCCACCGGCGAGGTCATGGGCATCGGCTCCAACCTGGAGGAGTGCTTCCTCAAGTCGGTCCGCTCGCTGGAAACCGGCGCCTGCCATCTCCACAGCCCCAAGTTTGACGGCTGCAGCGACGAGGAGCTGTTCAATTATATTTCCCAGCCCAGGGACGACGGCATCTTTGCCGTCACCGAGCTGATCCGCCGCGGCACCGATCTGGAGAGACTGCATGAGATCACCATGATCACCGGACTTTTCCTGGAGTCCATCCAAAAAATCGTGGCCATGGAGCGGGAGCTCAAGGCGCACGTCAATGACCTCCAGACGCTCCGGGCGGCCAAACGGATGGGCTTTTCGGACAAGTACATCGCCGCTTTGTGGAACCTGACCGAGACGGAGCTCTATGAGAAGCGGAAAAAGCACGGCATCGTGCCCGTGTTCCGGATGGTGGACACGCTGCACACCGGCGCTTACATCGCCTATCTCTATTCCTCCTACACCGGGGAAAACGAGTCCCGCCTGACCGGCCGGAAAAAGATCGTGGCGCTGGGCGCCGGCCCCATCCGCATCGGTCAGGGCGTGGAGTTCGACTACTCCACCGTCCACGCCGTGCAGACCATCAAGCGCGAGGGCTACGAGGCCATCATCATCAACAACAATCCCGAGACCGTCTCCACCGACTATACCACCGGCGACAAGCTCTATTTTGAGCCTCTGACCACCGAGGATGTGATGGCCGTTCTGGACTTTGAGCGGCCCGAGGGCGTCATCGCCTCCCTGGGCGGGCAGACCGCCATCAACCTGGCCCAGCCGTTGATGGAGCGCGGCGTGAAGATCGTGGGCACCGGCTGCGAGGCCATCGAGCGCGCCGAGAACCGGGACAGCTTCGAGCGCGTGCTCGAGGAGCTGCACATCCCGCAGCCGCGCGGCAAGGCGGTCACGAAGATCGCCGACGGCGTCAGGGCCGCCGCGGAGATCGGCTACCCGGTGCTGGTGCGTCCGTCCTTCGTGCTGGGCGGCCGGGCGATGCAGCTGGTGGCCAACGAGGAGCAGCTGCGCCGCTATCTGCGCACCGCCGTGGAGATCGACGCCGACAAGCCCGTCCTTGTGGATCACTACATCATGGGCCGCGAGGTAGAGGTGGACGCCATCTGTGACGGGCGGGACGTTTTCGTTCCCGGCATCATGGAGCTGGTGGAGCGCACCGGCATCCATTCGGGCGACTCCATCAGCGTGTATCCGTCCTTCTCCATCTCAAACCGCGTGAAGGGCGTCATCCTGCAATACACAAAAAAGCTGGGCCTCGGCATCGGCATCGTGGGTCTCTACAACATCCAGTTCATCGTGGATCGGGAGGACAACGTCTACATCATCGAGGTCAACCCCCGTTCCTCCCGCACGGTACCCTTCCTCTCCAAGGCCACCGGCTACTCCCTGGCCGACATCGCCACCGAGGTCATCCTCGGCAAGAGCCTGAAGGAGCAGGGCATCTTCGACCTGTATCCCGAGGAGAAGAAGCGCCACTACGTGAAAGCGCCGGTCTTCTCGTTCAACAAGATCAAGGGCCTGGACGCCTATCTCTCGCCCGAGATGAAGTCCACCGGCGAGGCCATCGGCTATGACGACCGGCTCTCCCGCGCCATGTACAAGGCGCTTCAGGCCAGCGGCATGAAGCTGCAGAATTACGGCACGGTCTTTGCCACCATCGCCGACCGCGACAAGGAGGAGGCCCTGCCGCTCGTGCGCCGGTTCTACAACCTGGGCTTCAACATCGAGGCCACGGAGGGCACCGCCCGCTTCCTCAAGGAGCACGGCATTCGCACCCGCATTCTGAAGAAAATCAGCGACGGCAGCGATCAGATCCTCGAGTCCATCCGCCAGGGCCACATCGCCTATGTCATCAACACCCGGGATGCGGCCGGCCTTGCGGAGAACAGCGACGGCCGCAGGATCCGCCAGTGCGCCACCGAGAACAATGCCACCATCTTCACCTCTCTGGACACCGTCCGCGTGCTGCTGGAGGTGCTGGAGGAGACCACGCTCACCATTTCGACCATTGATTCGTAACGCGCGGAACGAAAAAGGAGAAGCTGAGATGAAACGAAGCCTGATTGACGTTACCGACCTCACCGTGGCGGAGATCGAAGCACTGATCGCGACCGCGCTGGACATCATCGCCGACCCGGGCCGGTACGCCCACGTCTGCGACGGGAAGAAGCTGGCCACCCTCTTTTTCGAGCCCTCCACCCGGACCCGGCTCTCCTTTGAGGCGGCCATGTACGAGCTGGGCGGTCACGTGCTCAGCGTGCCCGGCAGTGCCGTCTCCTCAGCGGCCAAGGGCGAGAGCGTGGCCGACACGGCGAAGATCGTCTCCTGCTATGCCGACATCATCGCCATGCGCCACCCGAGGGACGGCGCGGCGCTCGTGGCGGCTGAGAACGCCTCCATCCCGGTGATCAACGCCGGCGACGGCGGCCATTGTCATCCGACGCAGACCCTCACCGACCTGCTGACCATCCGCCGGGAGAAGGACAGACTGGACGGCCTGACGCTCGGGCTGTGCGGCGACCTCAAATACGGCCGCACCGTCCATTCTCTTATCAATGCCATGAGCCGGTACGCGGGTACCCGCTTCGTCCTGATCTCGCCGGACGAGCTGCAGGTGCCCGGGTACGTCTATCAGCATCTGGACGAGGCGGGCATCCCCTATGAGGTGACCGCCGACCTGGAGGGTGCGCTCCCGCGGCTGGATGTGCTCTATATGACCCGGATCCAGCGCGAGCGGTTTGAAGATGCCGCCGAATACGAGCGCCTCAAGGACAGTTACGTTCTGACCCCGGACAAGATGCGGCTCGGCAAGCCGGACATGATCGTGCTTCACCCGCTGCCCCGGGTCAACGAGATCAGCGTGGCGGTGGACGCCGACCCCCGCGCCGCCTATTTCCGCCAGGCGCTCAACGGCAAATACATCCGCATGGCCCTGATCCTGAAGCTGCTGCGGGAGGCTGCGGCCGACCTGCCCCGGCGCGAGCGTCCCGACGCGGTGACGGGCCGACACGTCTGCCGCAACGCGCGGTGCATCAGCGCCGTGGAGCAGGAGTTGCCGCAGGTGTTCTACCCGCTGCCCGGCGGCGGCTGCCGCTGCAAATACTGCGAGAGCGATGCGTAACAACGAAACAGGCCCTGCGGGACGGCGCAAACACCGTCCCGCAGGGCCTGTTTTGCTTGTTTTATGATACCGTCACGTCGTGGATCCATCTGCCGGAGGCGAGCCGCCGCAGCCCGAACGGCACCTTGAGCACGGATTCTCCCGTCATCACGATGCACACGGCGAGCAGCGGCGCGTCCAGCACCAGACCGCAGAGCGCCAGCAGCGGGATCGTTGCGCCCCACAGCGGCACGAGGTCGATCCGCATCGACGCGCGCACGTCGCCTCCGCCACGCAGCACGCCGGTGATCAGCGTGATCATCAGCGAGTTGATCGGCGACGCTGCGGAGAGACAGCAGACCAGCATCGTGCAGATCGTCTCCGCGGTGCCGGTCAGGTGGAACAGCGGCAGCACGAAGGGCCGCAGCACCGTCCAGAACAGTGCCTGCTCCAGCAGTCCCACCCCGATGCCGACGCCCAGCGCCAGCGCGGTCAGCGCCTTGCCCACGTCGAGGACCGTTTCGCGGTTGCCCATGCCGATCTCCTTGCCGATCACCACGGACGTGGCGGCGGCCACGCCGAAGTTCGCCGCGGTCACCAGCTTGTCCATGTTGCCCGCCACCGTGTAGGCGGCGAGGATCTCGGTGCTGATGGCCATGTGGCCCATGATTACCGTGAACATCGAGGTGCCGAGGCCCCAGAGCGTCTCGTTGAGCAGCACGGGCGTGGAATACCTGATGAAGCTGCGCAGCGTCTCCCCGCCCGGGCGCAGGAGGCAGCGCGGCAGCAGCGGCACGGTGCGGCAGCGTAGCGCATAGATCGCGGCGGCACCGAATTCCAGCATGCGTGCGGCGAGCGTCGCGATCGCGGCGCCCAAGACGCCCAGCGCCGGCAGGCCCAGCTTGCCGAAGATCAGGATGTAATTGCCCAGCGTGTTGACCAGCGTCGACGCGGCGAACACCGCCATGCCGAAGCCCGGGTTCTCGATGCTGCGCTGCATGCCGATATAGACCGACGCGAGCGAGTTGAACACGTAGGACAGCCCGACGATCCGGATATACGGCTCGGCGATCGCCACGAGGGCCGCGTTGTCCGTGATGATGCCCAAAACGAACGCCGGACGCAGCGCAAGCACGAGCGCGAAGAGGACCGAAACGCTGCCCGCGGCGAAAAAGCCGATGCCGAGCACGCGGTTGATGGCCTCGCGGTCGCCCTTGCCCCAGTATTGGCTGATGAGCACGCTGGAGCCGCTCTGCAATCCGAACACGATCAGCTGCATGATGAAGATCGGCGTGTTCGCCACCGTCACGGCGGACATCTCGGCGTCGCCGAGCAGCCCGACCATGAACGTATCCATGAAGCCGAGCGAGGTTGTGATCAGGTTTTGCAGCACCACGGGCAGCGCCAGATACGCGATCCGGCGGTAGAAGCCTCTGGGCTGACGCATGAAAGAAAGCATGGGTTCTCCTTACAGCATGGGAAATCTCCGCGCGCGGTGGGCCTGCAGCGCTGCAGCCAGCGCGTCGATCTCGGCCTCCGTCGTCGCCGGGCCGAAGCTCACGCGCAGCACGCCCGCGGCGGTGTGCTTCGGGAGGCCCATCGCCTTGTAGACGTGGCTCGGCTGCCCGCGGTGGCAGGCGGAGCCTGCGCTGATGCAGATGCCCTGCGCGCCGAGCTCCTCCACCACGTTCTGGGACGGATACCCCACCAGTGAGACCGCGAGGATATGCGGCGCCGTCCCATTGCCGACGCGCTCCACCCCCTCGATCGCGAGAAGCCGTTCCAGCGCGTACGCCTTGATCTGCGCCATGTGCGCAAGGTCGTCGTCCAGGCTTGCCCGCCGCAGCGCAACGGCCCTGGCGAAGCCCGCGAGCTGTGCCGTCGCCTCCGTGCCGGAGCGCAGCCCCATCTCCTGTCCGCCGCCGGCGAGCAGCGGGCGCGGCGCGCGCACGCGCTCGCCGAGATACAGCCCGCCCACGCCCTTGGGCGCGCCGAGCTTGTGCCCGCTTACGGAGATCAGGTCGGCGCCCAGCGCGTCCGCGCGGAACGGCACCTTCAAAAAGCCCTGCACGGCGTCGGTGTGCAGCAGCGCCTTCGTTCCCCGCGCGCGCATGAGATCCGCGATCTCGCGGACGGGAAAGACGCAGCCCGTCTCGTTGTTCACCAGCATCACGCTCACGAGCACCGTGTCCTCCCGCAGCGCCTGCGCGACCTGTTCGGCGGTGATATTGCCGCTGCGGTCGGGTCTGAGATATGTGACCTCGTACCCGTCCTGCTCCAGCAGGCGGCAGGGCTCGAGCACCGCACTGTGTTCCGTCGCGGTGGTGATGACGTGCCGTCCGGTGTGCCGTCCCTGGCGGGCGGCAAGCCGGATGGCCCAGTTGTCACCCTCTGTGCCGCAGGAGGTGAAGGCGAAGCGCTCCGGCGCGCAGCCGAGCGCCTCCGCGACCGTCGCGCGGCAGCGTTCGACCAGTGCGTGTGCGTCGCGGCCGAGCGGATATTGGGCGCTGGGATTGCCAAAGCCCTCCGTCAGCACCGCGTACATCTCGTCCGCCACGGCCCGCGGCACGGGCGTGGTCGCCGCATGATCCAGATAAATCATAAAAAGGACGTTCCTTTCGCTTTGGGCTTGCAAGATGGGAGAAATGCAGTTATAATATTATAATGTCAGAGAATGGAATTGGCAAGGGGAGAAACCATGCGCATCGCGATCTGCACCTTGGGCTGCAAGGTGAACCAATATGAAACGCAGGCGCTCGAGCAGGAGCTCGCGCGCCGCGGCCACACGCTCGTCGACTTTGAGGCGGAGGCGGACGCCTACGTCGTCAATACCTGCTCCGTCACCGCCGTGAGCGACAAAAAGTCGCGCCAGATGCTGCGCCGCGCGAAGACGCGCAGTCCCGGCGCGGTCGTCGCCGCCTGCGGCTGCTACGCCCAGACCCATCCGGATGAGGTGCGCGCCCTGGGGGTCGACGTGCTCGCCGGCACGAACGACCGGCTCGGCTTTCTCGACCTGGTTGAGCGCGCCGCGACGGAGCGCGCGCCGCTCGAGCATCTGGACGATGCGCTCCGCCGCCGCGCCTTCGAGATCCTGCCCGCGGGCGGCATGGCGGCGCGCACGCGCGCCATGCTCAAGGTCGAGGACGGCTGCGTCAACTTCTGCTCCTACTGCCTGATCCCCTTTGCGCGCGGGCCTGTGCGTTCGCTTCCGCTGGAAGCGGCGCGCGCCGAGACGCGCCGCCTGCGGGAAGAGGGCTACCGCGAGCTGGTGCTCACCGGCATCGAGATCTCGTCCTACGGCCAGGATCTTCGGGACGGTACGTCCCTCATCGACCTGCTGGAGGCGCTCTCGGCCGAGGCACCGGATCTGCGTCTGCGCCTCGGCTCGCTCGAGCCGCGCACGGTCACGCGGGACTTCTGCGCGCGCGCCGCGCGCCTGCCCAACCTCTGCCCGCATTTCCACCTCTCGCTCCAGAGCGGCTGTGACGGGACGCTCCGCCGCATGAACCGCAAATACGATACCGCGCGGTATCTGCTCTCCTGCGCGCTGCTGCGCGAGTATTTTGACGATCCCGCGATCACGACCGACCTCATCACCGGTTTTCCGGAGGAGACGGAGGCGGAGTTTTCCGCCACGCTTGCCTTCATTGCCCGCTGCGGCTTCGCCGGGATGCACGTGTTTCCTTACTCCGTCCGTCCCGGCACGCGCGCCGCGGCGCTGCCCCAGGTTGAAAAGACCGTGCGCGAGGAGCGTGCCGCGCGCGCCTCGGCTGCCGCGCGCGCGATGCGCGCGGACTGTCTTGCCCGCTGTGTGGGCCGCACCTTTTCCGTGCTGTTTGAGGGCAGCGCGACGGACGGCAGCCTCGGCCACGCGCCGAACTATGCGGAGGTCCGCGTAGCGGAAGCCGGCTTACAGAATCAAATTCGCCGCGTGCGCATCACCCGTTCCGACGGGATGCTGCTCCACGGCGTCCTGGAGGACGAAGAATGACGAGTCCCTTTTATGCCTATATCGGGCGCATGCGCAACATCACGCGCTGGGCGCTGATGCGCAACACCTTTTCCGAGAACGTGCAGGAGCACAGCCACATGGTGGCGGTGCTGGCGCATGCGCTCGCCGTGATCCGCCTGCGCGTGTTCGGCGGGCAGATCGACCCGGGCGCGGTGGCGGTGGCGGCGCTCTATCACGACGCGCCCGAGATCCTGACCGGCGACATGCCGACCCCAATCAAATACTACGATCCCGAGATCGAGGCGGCCTACCGCCGGGTCGAAGCGGTGGCGGAGGACAAGCTCATCGCCATGCTGCCGGCGGAGCTGCGCGCGGATTATGCGCCGATCCTGCGTGCCTCGGATGAGGAGACCCGCCGTCTCGTCAAGGCGGCGGACAAACTCTCGGCCTACATCAAGTGCGTCGAGGAGCTCAAAGCCGGCAATCTTGAATTCCGCCCCGCAGCGGAGCAGACGCGCGCCGCGCTTGAGGCGATGGCCCTGCCCGAGCTGGACTATTTCATGGCGCACTGCATGCCCGCCTTTTCCATGACGCTCGACGAGTTGGAGCGTCCGGGAACTTTTTGAAAGATCCTCCGTCTAATGAGGCAGTACCCCCAAAAACACAGAATTGAGGTGGAAGAAATGAAGAGAAGATATGTTGCGCTCGCACTCGCGCTCGTGCTGGCGCTGGGTCTCGCCGGCTGCGGCGCAAAGAACAGCAGCGGCAGTTATGCGTCCACGACGACCTCGACGGGGTCGGGCTATGCCAGAGGCGAGTCCGTCACGGCGGACAGCGCCTATTGGGGCGGTGTCCAGAATGCGCCGGATCCCTCGCCTGCCGAGCCGAACTACGCGGGGAAGAGCAACACGCAGAGCACCCTGCCCGAGGGCGTGAAGATGATCTACACGGCGAATCTCGAGATGCAGAGCACCGAGTTCGACCGGGCCGTGGACGACATCGCAAAGCTCGTGGCGCAGCTCGGCGGCTACTTTGAGCAGCGCAGCGTGCAGGACTACTCCTCCGGCTATCGCTATGCGAACTACACCGTCCGCGTGCCGAGCGCGCAGTTCCAGCCGTTCCTGAACCAGGTCGGCACGCTCTGCCACGTCCTCAGCGCGACGGACAACGCCCAGGACATCACCGAAAGCTATTACGACACCGATTCCCGCCTCAAGACCGCGCAGACCAAGCTCGCGCGCCTGCAGGAGCTGCTCGCCAAGGCAGACAACATGTCGGACATCATCACGATCGAGTCCGCCATCAGCGATACCGAGTACCAGATCGAGAACCTCTCCGGCACGCTGCGCCACTATGACGCGCTGGTGGACTATTCCACGATCTACCTCTCGCTGCGCGAGGTCGTGAAGCTGACCGACACCGAGCAGCCGCCCGAGACCTTCGGTGAGCGGTTTGCCCGCTCCTTCCGCGACGGGCTGGAGGACTTCGGCGAGGCGATGGAGGACTTCGCGGTGTGGCTGGCCTATCATTGGCTGGGCCTGCTGGTGTTCCTCGCGGTGGCCTTCCTGGTCATCCGCGCCATCATCGCGCTCGCGCGCCGCGGGCAGACCCCGCGTCCGCCGCGCAAGACCCGCCGCCAAAAGAAGGCGGAGGCTGCCGCCGCTGCCGCGGAGGCGCAGAAGGAAACCGATCAGCCGTAAGGAAAGGGAGGAACGCGCATGGAGATCATCTGGCTGGGCCACGCCTGCTTCGCCGTCGAGAGCGCGGGTTACCGCGTGGTGCTCGACCCCTATGAGATGGAGGGTTATCCGCCCCTGCACACGGAGGGCGACCGCGTCCTCTGCTCGCACGGGCATCACGACCACAACAACGTCGCCGCCGTCCGTCTGCGCTCGGACAGGGAGGATCCCTTCACCTATGCCGAGGTCGAAACGTTTCATGACGATGCCGGCGGCACGAAGCGCGGCAAGAATCTCATGCGCATCCTGCGCGCCGAGGGCCTGACCGTCGTCCACTGCGGCGATCTCGGCCACTTTCCGACGGAGGCGCAGCTCGACGCGATCCGCGGCTGCGACGCGCTGCTGATCCCCGTCGGCGGCTACTATACGATCGACGCCGCCATGGCCAGGCGCGTCTGCGACGCGGTCTCGCCGCGCGTGATCGTGCCGATGCACTATCGCCACCCGCCCTTCGGCCTGAGCGTCGTGGCCCCGGTGGAGGAGTTTCTCCGCCTGTTCCCGGCGGAGCGGGTGCATCGGCTCGACGCCTGCCGCTTTTCGCTGACGGACGCCTCGCCCTCCGGCGTCGTCGTCCCCCGCTTCGAGGGCTGAACAACCGCCGAAAGGCGCGGACCCGACAGGTCCGCGCCTTTTTTCGTATGAACGCGCGCCGTCCCGCGTAAACTGTGGGGAAGGGTGGTGTGTCTCGTGCGAAAAAAGCTGCGGCGCTGGGAGCTTGCGGGCGCGCTCCTCACCGGCGCTGCCGCCGCGTTCGGCGCGGCGGGACCGCTGCCGCCCGCGGCCTTCCTTGCTTTCACCGCCGCGGAGTTTGCGGCCTTTGCCGACCCACTGCGCAATTTCCTCGCGGTCAAGGCGGCGTCGCTGCTCGCGTATCTGCTCGTGCTCCGCGCGGCTTCGTCCGTTTCCGTTCCGCCGTGGGCGGAGGCGCTGCCGCCCTGCCTCGCCGCCGTCCTTGCCTATGCGCTGAGCTTCCGCCTGCTGACCGCGGGCGCGCTGCGCGGCGGCGCATGGCAGCTCGCAGGTCTGCTGTTCCTTGTCGCGGCGCTGCTTGGCTGCCTTTTGTGCGCCCTGCCCGCGCTTTGACGGGAAAAAGCGCCCGACTTGCTCTTGACCCCGTGCAAAAGCAAGTCTATAATAATACTGCGAAATTATCGGATCGGAGGCGATTCGTTTTGGCTGTCATCCAGCGGAGATCGACCGTGCCCTACTATGCCGCGGCGGGCGTGTGGCTGCTTTACGCACTGCTGTTCCCGCTCTATCGTCCGGCGCACTTTCTGATCGTCGCGTTTGCGTCGGCAGCGGTGTTCCTCGTGATGCGCGCCGTCTGCGGCACGGTGACCGAGCAGGTGCCGGACAAGCCCGCGCAGCCGGAGACCACCGGCAACGCCGAGCTGGACAAGATGATCCGGGAGGGGGCTGCCGCCATCGAGCAGATGAAGCGGCTCAACGCCTCCATTCAGGATCCGAAGCTCTCGGCGGAGATCGACCGTCTTGAGGACGTGTGCGGCAAGATCTTTGACCGCGTGAAGGAGGATCCCTCGCGCCTGCCGCAGATCCGCAAGTTCATGGACTATTATCTGCCCACCACGATCAAGATCCTCGGCGCTTACGAGCGCATGGGTGCGCAGGGCGTCAGCGGCGAGAACATCAGCTCGACCATGACGCGGGTGGAGAACATGATGGGCACGATCGTCGGCGCCTTTGAAAAGCAGCTCGACGCGCTTTTCGGCGCGGAGGCGATGGACATCTCGACCGACATCACGGTGCTGGAGAACCTGATGCAGCGCGAGGGCCTCGTGACGGACGAGCTGCACGAGAGCGTCTCCGGCGGCACTGCGACGGCGACCGCCGCGGAGGGCGACATCAAGCTGGAGCTTTGATTTTGCAAAAGATACCAAATATACGAGACGGAGGATACAACGATGACTGACAACAACATTCCCGAGCTGACCCTGGAGCCCACCGCCACCGCGACGGAGGTGCCCGAGCTGAAGCTGGACGGCGTGCCCACCCCCGCGACGCCTGCCGTCGAGCCCGAGAAGAAGGAAGAGACGGTCGACCCTGTCAAGCTGGACGAGAGCCTGCTGACCGAGGAGGAGAAGCGCGCCGTCGCGGAGTTCTCCAAGAAGATCGACATTACCGATTCCAACCTTGTCCTCAACTACGGCGCCGCCGCGCAGAAGAGCGTTGCCTCCTTCTCGGAGAACGCGCTCGCGTCCGTGCGCAACAAGGACCTTGGCGAGGTCGGCGAGACGCTGTCCCAGCTCGTGGTCGAGGTCAAGGGCTTCGGCGCGGCGGAGAAGAAGGGCCTCGCAGGCCTCTTCGGCAAGAGCAAGAACAAGCTTGAGCTGCTGCGCGCGCAGTACGGCAAGGCCGAGGCCAGCGTCGACCGCATCGTCAAGGAGCTGGAGAATCATCAGGTCGTCCTGCTCAAGGACATTGCGATGTTCGACCAGATGTATGAGCTCAACCTCAAGTACTATAAGGAACTGACCATGTACATCATCGCCGGCAAGAAGCGCCTCGAGGAAGTGCGCGCCGGCGAGCTGGAGGAGCTGCGCAAGAAGGCGGAGACCACGGGCCTTGCCGAGGATGCGCAGAAGTATAACGACATGGTCAACCTCTGCAACCGCTTTGAGAAGAAGCTGCACGACCTGGAGCTCACGCGCATGGTTTCCCTGCAAATGGGTCCGCAGACCCGCCTGCTGCAAAACAACGACACCCTCATGGTCGAGAAGATCCAGTCCTCCCTGGTCAACACCATCCCCCTGTGGAAGAGCCAGATGGTGCTCGCCCTCGGCCTGGAGCATTCCCGCCAGGCGACCGCCGCGCAGAACGCCGTCACCGAGACGACGAACGAGCTGCTCAAGAAGAATGCCGACATGCTCAAGATGGGCACCATCACCACCGCGAAGGAGGCCGAGCGCAGCGTGATCGACATTGAGACCCTGCAGCACACGAACAGCCAGCTGATCTCCACGCTGGACGAGGTCATCAACATCCAGCGCGAGGGCGCAGCCAAGCGCAAGGCTGCGGAGGTTGAGCTCGGCCGCATCGAGGGCGAGCTGAAGAAGAAGCTGATGGAGCTGCGCGGCTGATCACGCCGCGGAACGTTCCCGAGGAAGTCGGATTCCTGTCTGCGAGGCTTTTGCTATGAAGTTTTTTCAAAAACGCGGCGTTGCCGTGACCGTGCTGATCCTGGCGATCCTTGCCTCGATCGTGTGGGGGCAGTATAAAAAGCCCGTCATCAGCATCCCGGCCGGCGGCAAGGCGCTGAACACCTCGCTTTCCACGGCGGGCTTTACCCGGTACGTGGACGATGAGGCCGGCGTGCTCTCCGCCAGGGTCGAGGATGCGATCAGCCTTTACAACGCGAATTGGGACGATATGGCGGGCAGCATCCTTGCCGTCGCCACGGCGCGCGGCGCCGTGCTCGACCTGCAGGAGGAAGCCTATGCCTTTGCGGAGTCGGTGGGCCTCGGCGAGGACGACGCGGTCCTGTATATCGTCCCGAGCAGCAGGCAGTACGTCGTCGTCGCAAGCGGCGCGTTCTACGACCTGCTCAGCGCGCAGTCGTCCGGCTTTGTGGACAGCTGCATGTACGCCTCCGTCCAGAAGGGCGACTACGGTCAGGCAGTCATGGACCTGATGGGACAGCTGCACGTGCTCTTCAGCCGTTACGCCGCCGGCCGGAGCGACGGTGCCGGCAGCATCCTCTGGAAGTTCCTGCTGGTGCTGCTGGTCGTGTTCGTGCTCTGGATCATCATTGATCGCATCCGCTATCGCCGCTATCGCAAAAAGTACGTTTCCGGCACGACCGTCGTCCGCCCGACGACGGTGTACCGCCCGATCTTCTGGGGGCGGCCCTATACGCCGCGTCCGGTGCAGCCGCGGCCTCCGACCACGCCGCGCCCCTCCGGCGGCACGACCTACCGTCCGTCCTCCGGCAGCAGTCGGCCTTCGAGCAGCAGCCGTCCCTCTTCGGGCGGCAGCCGCCCGTCCTCCGGCAGCTTCAGCGGTGGCCGCGGCGGCGGGTTCGGCAGCGGCGGCAGCAGCCGCAGCAGCTTTGGCGGCGGGAGCCGCGGTGGCGGGTTCGGCGGCGGCCGCAGCGGCGGCTTTGGCGGCGGCCGGGGCGGCAGCTTCGGCGGCAGGCGCTGAACGCTTCCCATGCAAAAAAAACGGCCGGGCGGGAGATTTCCCGCCCGGCCGTTTTCCGTTTCAGCTTTCCATGTGTTTGCCGAGAAAGCCTGCGATCGCCTGCGCCAGCTTGTATTCGGCCTCGCCCGCGCCCGTGCTGCCGTCGGCGGCGATGAACAGCACCAGTCCCAGCGCGTCGCCCTCGGAGATGATCGGCGCTGCGACGGATGCGCAGTACCGGTCGAGCGACTCGGTCACGAACACGCTGCGCTCGTCTGGGCTTGCGCGGTAGATGCCGCGGTCCTCCATGATCTGTTCGAGCTGCGGACTGATGCGTTTGCCGATCAGGTCGCGCCGCGCGCTGCCCGCCGCGGCGATCACGCTGTCGCGGTCGGTCACGGCCGCGGTCTGGCCGGTGGAACGGCTGAGCGTCTCGCAGAGCTGCGCGGCGAACTCGTCCACCCCGCCGAGCAGCGACTACTTCTTGAAGATGACCTCGCCGTC
>Ga0079305_1001126_pt1 | contig 40286 bp, 35 predicted proteins | sample LMS_cellobiose_e_FD_79183 | JGI IMG/M metagenome (GOLD analysis project Ga0079305, IMG submission 79183) | Rumen-fistulated moose microbial communities from Alaska, USA - LMS_cellobiose_enrichment | ecosystem: Host-associated > Mammals > Digestive system > Stomach > Rumen fluid ... | reverse complement strand
AGCTGGCAGCACACCTTCGCCGGCCTGCCCAAGTATGACGGCACCGACGGGCACGCGATCCTGTACGATGTGAAAGAGGACGCCGTGGCAGGATATGACCCCGGCCGCAGCGGCAGCGCGGAGGCGGGCTTTATCTTCACCAACACCAACGCCGAGACCAGGTCCATTGCTGTTGAGAAGCGGTGGGTGGGTACGCCGCGATCCGGCGTCACGGTGCGCTTGCTCGCGGATGGTGTGCAGGTCGCCCATGCGGAGCTGAACGCGAACAGCGCATGGAAACACACGTTCGGCCCCGTGCCCCGATATGATGCGGTGGACGGCCATGAGATTGTGTATACCATCACCGAGGACACCGTCAGCGGGTATACCACCTCCTTCGCCGGCAATGCGGAGGATGGGTTTGTCGTCACGAACACGAAAAAGCCGTCCGAAAAACCCGGTGACACCCCTAAGACCGGAGACCCCCGCAACCTGCATCTGTATCTGCTGGCCATGCTTCTTTCCGCCGGCGGCCTTGTGTGGGTAGGCGTGGCCTTCAAGAGAAGGAAGCAGCAGCCATAAGAAACGGGAAGGACATTCCTAAAGAGATGCCGCGGCGGACGGTGCAACACCTCCGCCGCGGTTTTTAAGACGCCACGGAGGATATGATATCGTGCAACACACCAAAACGGAAACAAGGAAAAGAAGGGGAAGTTGGTTCCATTGGGGGGCTATGGCGCTGCTTCTTTGCGTCTTTTGCTTTTCCACCTACAAGCTGATAGATACGTTGATGGCATCGAAGGGCGAGCAGGAGGAATTCGAATCCCTTTCCGCCTTCGTTGCAAAGGAAAGAGCTGCGCACAGGCGGGAAAGCGTGACAGCCCCCCTCCCCGCAAACGCCTCGGAATCGGAAGAAGAACCGGCTGCGCCCGTCGATGACGCAGGTGTCGGGGCGCGGGAAGCGGCGGATGCTATGTCGGCCGAGCCCCATGAGGCGCCGGTGCAGGCAAGCGGATCGGAAGAAGAACCGGCTGCGCCCGTCGATGACGCAGGTGCCGGGGCGCGGGAAGCGGATGCTGTGTCGGCCGAGCCCCATGAGGCGCCGGTGCAGGCAAGCAAAAAGGAACAAACCGTGCTGCCCCAGTATGCGCGGCTGTACGAAATGAATCCTGACTTTTTCGGCTGGCTCTCCATTGAGGGCACAGAGATAGACTTCCCTGTGATGTATTCGCCGGACAGGCCCGAGCACTATCTGAATCGGGCGTTTGACGGGTCCAAATCCTATGGCGGCGTGCCGTTCGTGGATGGGCGCTGCTCCCCCGACGGAAACATTTACCTGATCTATGGGCATCACATGCGCAACAAGTCCATATTTGGAAAGCTTCCCTTATATGCCCAGCAAAGCTACTGTGAGGAGCATCCCATCATTCGCTTTGACACGCGCTATGAAGAGCGGGAATATCAGGTGATTGCAGCCTTTTACAGTCGCGTGTATGGGCAAAATGAAACCTCCGTGTTTCGCTATTATGCCTATGTGGACCTGTCGGATGAGGCTGTGTTTGACGAATATGTGGCGTGCATCCGCAGCGCGGCTATCTACGATACCGGCCTCACCGCCACCTATGGGGACGACCTGCTGGCGCTTTCCACCTGCAACTACCATACCCGCAACGGCCGGTTTGTGGTTGTAGCGCGCAGGGTAAAGGATACTGCGGGATAAAACCGAACCCCCTGCGCAGCCACGCGATATGGGCGTACAGCCAGTCCCCCGAAAGGCCGATCAGCTCCGTGTTCAGCGCCTTGAATTCGTCGTGCAGACCGGGGTGAAGTCCGCCGGATGCGAAAACAGGATCACCCATTTCAGGGGCGGCGCTTTCCCTCCGTTTATTTCCGGTACAACGGCTGACGGGACGGCTTTTTACAGCTTCATATAGATCAACACATCCCCCGGCTGGACCTTGACGCTATCCTCCGGGATCACCACCAGATCGCCGCGGATCAGGGCCGTTGCGCAGATCTGATGCATGGTTTCCACCTCCTTGATGGTCCGCTGGGAAAAGCTTGAATCCGGCTCCACCAGGATCGCGGCGCTGCTCCTTTTGTACGCCTCCGCATCCTGCATGCGCTGCAGGCGGGTGTAATGCTCCACAAAGCCGGCGGAGAGGATCCCGGTGGGGATCGCCACGGCGCCCACGCCCAGGAAGGTGATGATCACCCCCATGATCCGGCCCAGAAGGGTCACCGGGTAAATGTCCCCATAGCCCACGGTAAACACGGTGGAAACGCTCCACCAGATGCCGGTGAGCGCATTGCGGAACACCTCCGGCTGGGCCGCGTGCTCCGCGCTGTACATGCTCAGGGAAGCGGCCAGCACCAGCACCAGAATGATGAAGACCGAGTACAGGATCGCGTTCTTCTTTTCCTTCACGACGGATGTGATGACATGGAAGGAATCGTATTGGGTGTTGATGCGAAACAGATGCAGGATGCGGGCGACGCGAAGGATGCGAAAGGCCCCGAACCCGGACAGGAAGAAGAACGGCAAAATGGTGAGCAGATCCACAAGCCCGTCAAAGGAAAACAAAAAGCGCCGCACCGCCCGGGGCCGGGCGTCGTCCGGGTACAGCAGATCCGCCGTCCAGATCCGAAGGGCATACTCGGCGCAGAAGATGGCGACGGTCACGTTTTCCATCATCTTGAAGAGGGGCCGAAATGCGTCCAGCTCGTCGAATGTCTCCAGAAACAGCACGGCGATGTTGCAGAGGATCACCGCCACGATGAAATAATCAAAGATCCGGCTGGGCCAATCCTCCTGATTGCCGATCTGGATGATCTCGAAGATCCGTTTTTTCTTTTCTTTGGAAACACGCCGCATATGCTGTTCCTCCTGCCTGCCATTGTACACAAAAGCAGCTGACGGGGCAAGAACCATTCTCCTGAAAACAGCTGCAAATTTCAGTTGACACGGTGTCAACACTGTGCTACACTGTCTTTGCTGACATTGTGTCAATATGTTGAGTGCAAGGGAGGGGAAGGACTGTGGTGAAGGGAACGCCTCAGATGGTCGCGCAGCGGCGGGAGACGATCATCAACGCATGCGAAGCGCTCTATCAGACGATGAGCTTTCGGGACATCACGCTGAAGGAGATCGGGAACGCGGTGCCGTTTTCGCGGCCGACGATCTACAACTATTTCGAGACCAAGGAGGAGATCTTCCTCGCGTTGTTCGAGCGGGAATACGACCGCTGGAACGGGGATCTGGAATCGATCCTTTTGGAAAACGAAGGGCTGACGAAGGCGCAGCTTGCGGACAGGATCGCCCGCTCGCTGGAAAAGCGGACGCAGCTGCTGAAGCTCCTTTCGATGAACAATTTTGACATGGAGGCGAACAGCCGGCAGGAGCGGCTGACCTCGTTCAAGGTTTCCTATGGCAAATCGCTGGAGACCATGCGCCGCATCCTGGAAAAGTTCCGCCCCGAAATGGACGCCACCGCCGTCGAGCGGTTCATCTATGTGTTTTTCCCGTTTCTGTTCGGCGTCTATCCCTACACGGCGGTGACGGAAAAACAGCGCGCCGCCATGGGGGAAGCGGGTGTGAAGTATGCCTATCCGTCCGTGTATGAGATCGTCCGCACCTGCATCTGCACCCTGCTGGGATAGGGAAAGGAGGTTTCTCACCCATGAGCATCACGATCAGTCTGCATTACCACGGCAAAGCCGGCAGCGCCCGGGCGTTTGCCGAAAAAATGGAGCGAACAGGGCTTGCGGACGCCATCCGCGCCGAACCGGGGAACCTGCAGTATCGATATTTCGTCCCCCTGGACGACCCCGAAACGGTGCTGCTGATCGATGCCTGGGAGGACCAGGCGGCCATCGACCGGCATCATCAAAGCCCCATGATGGCTCAGCTTGCGGCCTTGCGGGAAAAATACGACCTGCACATGGAGGCGGCCCGGTTCATCGCTCTGGATGCGCCCCCCTCGGACGACGGATATATCAGAAAATAAAGAAACGGAGGCTTTGTATATGCGTGAAAAAATCGTGCAAACGGCAGGCAGGGATCAGCTGGGCGCATTTGCACCCATGTTTGCCCGTCTCAACGACGACGTGCTCTTCGGCCAGGTCTGGAACGACGAAGCGCTCGATGTGAAGACCAGGTGCATCGTCACGGTGGTCTCCCTGATGGCATCCGGCATCACGGACGCCTCGCTGACCTATCATCTTGAAAACGCCAAGGCCCACGGCGTGACCCGGGACGAGATCGCCGCCATCATCACCCACGCCACCATGTATGTGGGCTGGCCCAAGGGCTGGGCGGTGTTCCGTCTGGCCAGGGAGGTGTGGGGCGAGCCGGTTTCGGACACGGACCACAGGCAGATGAAAGGAAGGAGGCTTCCATGAAAAAAGCTCTATCGATCCTGCTGATCGCCCTGCTGGCCATGGGCATCCTTGCCTGCGGCAACCCCGCCGCACAGGCCCAGACCGCCGCGCCCGCCCAACAGCCGAGCGCTGCCCCGACCGAAGCGCCCGCCGCGGAGCCGACGGCCGCGCCGGAACCCGAAGAGACGGCGGCGCCCGCCGCCGCGCCCACCGAGGCGCCCGCAGCGCCCCACAAGGATGTGCTGGTCGTGGTGTTCTCCGCAACCGGCACCACAAAAGGCGTCGCCGAGAAGATCGCCGCCATTGAGGACGCCGACCTCTATGAGATCCTTGCCGCCGAGCCCTATTCCGACGCGGACCTGAACTGGAACGACCGAAACAGCCGCACCACCAAGGAGCAGAACGACAAGAGCACACGCCCCGCGATTGCAAGCGAGACGATCGACCTTTCCGGCTATGCGCGCATCTATGTGGGGTATCCGATCTGGTGGGGCGAGGAGCCGAGAATCCTCGACACGTTTGTGGAGAGCTATGACTTCGGCACCATCACGATGATCCCGTTCTGCACCTCCGCCAGCTCCGGCATCGGCAGAAGCGGCAAGAATCTTGCCGAGCACGCCACCGGCGGCAACTGGCTCGACGGCAGGCGCTTTTCGGGCGGCGTGTCGGAGGGCGACCTGGCCGACTGGATCAGGGGCCTGAAATAAACCGAAGCAGAAGGCTGCCATGGGGACGAAAGGGACAAAGCCCATCAAGCTGATCGTGGATGCGTGCATGACCGTTCTGCTCCTGTGCCTGACGGCATATCAGGCGACGGGCGAAGCGCTGCACGAATGGTTCGGCGTCGGCATGACCGCCGCGCTGATCCTGCACCATGTGCTGAACCGCAGGTGGTACGCCGCCCTGTTTCGGGGCAAATACAACGCCTATCGGGCCCTCACGGCAAGTGTCAACACGCTGCTGCTCCTCCCTATCGCCCTGACGGCCCTGTGCGGCATGGCCATGAGCGCCCACGCGGTGCCGTTCCTCTATGGGATGCTGCCCCTGTCCTTTGCGCGGCAGGCCCATCTGGCCTTGTCTCACTGGTCGTTTGTGCTGATGGGAGTCCATCTCGGACTGCATCTTCCGGCGATGACGGCGCGGTGGAGCGGCAGGACAAAAACGATCCTCGCGGTCACGGGCGCCGTCGCGGCGGGCGTGGGGCTTTGGCTGTTTATCAAGAGCGGCATCACGGACTATATGTTTTTCCGTTCCCCGTTTGCGGTCTTCAACGATGACAAAGCCGCCGTTCTTGTTTTTGCGGAAAACTTTGCGATGCTGACCGCGTTCGCCGCTTTCGGCGCCTGCGCCGCGGCGCTGGTCAAAGCGATCAAATCAAACAGGACGGCAACATGAAACACTTGAGAACTTGGGGATGGGTGTGCTTGCCGGCTGGCGGCGCTGCTCCTGCTCGCCGACTGCGCAGGTCAGCCGCAAGCCGCTGCGCAGTCGGCGGCAACGATCTCAACCGGCAGGCCCTGTGGGGCAGCTGCGGGGAGGATCAGTCCAGCTCCAGGAACAGGGCGCCGTTGCGCTCCAGGAGCTCCCCCAGGGGGGCGAGAAAATCGATGGCATAGAAGCCCCGGGAGTCGGTGCTTTGGAGGGACGCCCGATAGAGCAGCAGTCGGCCCTCCGCCTCAGCCAGGGCCAGAGCGCCGTTTTTCAGCAGGAAGGGGGCGGCCCGGTTCTCCAGGGTGCCCAAATCCAGCCAGCCCACCCGGGCGGCGGGGCCCTCCTCCGTTTCCAGGGTGTAGGTATAGACCAGCTCCGGCGCCTCGTCCGCGTCCAGGTCGGCAAAGAGGGCGTTCACCACGCCGCAGCCCTCGGTGGTCTCCCCCAGGCGCAGATAGCGGCCCTCGGGCAGCCGCAAAAAGCTGTATCCCAGCTCCACATGGCGAAAGAGGACATAGCCCGGGATCGGCTCGTTTTGGGGGGTGATGTCCACCCAGTATGCCTGGCCCAGCTCCCCCGGGTGCGCCTCCGAGGCGGCGTTCATGCCCTCCATGCGGGCAAGGTCCGGCGCAAAGGCCAGGCCGTGATAGTTGGGCAGGGGCGTGGGCGTGGGGGGCTCCGTGGGGATGTTGGAGGGGGTGGGCGTGGCGTTCAGCACCCGCTGGCGGGCCGCATAGACCGTGCCCACCGTCACCGCCGCCAGCACCACCAGGAAGATGACCAGGCCCAGCAGGATCAGCAGCCATCTGCGCCTGAAGAGGGGTTTATCCATGCCGTCCTCCTTTCACAGGGTGCGCCGGGGCGCCATGAGCGCCTCCATGCGCCACAGCAGGTCCCGCAGGTGGCCGCCGTCCAGCAGCCGATGGTTGAGCTGGGCGGTGAAGTTCACCCAAAGCCGGCCGTTCTCCTCGCGGATCCTGTCCCACAGGACCCGGGGAAAGCTGTCGTCCGGGTTCGTGGGCTGCTCCTGGAGCACCGAGGTGGTGACGAACCAGGGCACCGAGGAGAGGAAGATGAGGTCGTCCCGCACATCGTCCTCCACCACCATGGCCCGGGCCTGCTGCCGCTCCTTCTCCAGGGCCCGGCGGCAGAAGTCCGCCATGGTCTCCCCGGGCACAAAGTCCACATTGCAGATGCCGAAGGTGCCGTTTTCCCCGGCGGTGGTATAGGAGGGGGAAACGGTTTTGCACACCGCCACGCCCTCCGGCCGGATGCGGAGCCGGAAGGGCTCCAGCTCGTTCATGGCCCGGACCACCACATACACCAGGGCCCGATAGAAGGAGAGCTCCTCCGCCTTGGTGCGGCGGACCAGCTCCGTCACATCCAGGGGCGTGGTCACCGCGAAGAAGGGCAGATAGCCCCGGGAGAAGAGATCATAGGCGTCCTTCCGGTCCCAGCGATCAAGATCGATATAGTGTTCCATCAAAACGGCCTCCTGGCCCATTGAAAGGCGTTGGTCCAATAGCTGTTGATCTCGGAGACGATGACCACCTGCTTGCTGGTGGAGGGATAGATCATCCGGGAATCGCCCAGATAGATGCAGACGCAGTTGATGTTTTCGTTGTCGCCGGTCTTGAAAAAGAGCAGATCCCCCGGCACCAGATCGGACAGGCGGGTGATCTTCTGCCAGGCCTCCTCCTCGGCATAGCCGGCGGAGTTCCGGCGCTTCACGCTCACGCCCATCTCCTTCAGACACCAATAGACGAAGCCGCTGGGATCGAAGCCCGTGTCCGGGGACTTGCCGCCCCGGGTGTAGGGATAGTTGATATACTGCTCCGCGATCATGACGAGCTGCTCTCCCCGGGACACATCGGGGGTGGCGGTGGGGACCGCCGTGGGGGCCGGGGTCTCATGGACCTCCGGGACTTCCGTGGGAGCCGGGGTGTCCGTGGGGGCAGGCGTGGCCGTGGGCGCGGGGGTGGGCGCCCGGGTGGGCATCTCGGTGGGCACGGGGGTCACCTCCGGCGTGGCCGTGGCGGGAACGACGCTCTCGACGGTGGCCACGATGCGGATGGGCTCCGCCGCCTGCACATCGTTCACAATATGGCTGGGCTCCACGCCGCAGCCCGTCAGCAGCAGAGCGCAAAAAAGCAGGGCACAAAGGGCTCGTTTCATACGATATACCTCCATACCCCGCACTGTATCAGAAAGACTTGTCAAGGATGCAACGGGAAAGTTAATAAGCTGTTAAATATAGATGTTGGGATGGAAAAAGCTTGTGCGGCTCGCCAAACGAAGCCCCGCCTATTTCCGCCCGGTGGGGATCCGATCCAGGGTCTTGGCCAGAACGAGGGAGAGGACGATGCAGATGACGACCTCCGCCAGGAGATAGCCCCCGTTGTAGGCGGCGGAATAGACCCAGACATTGTTCCAGCCCTCGGGCATCCACGCGGCAAAGAAGATGACGCCGGACAGGATGTGGCAGATCCAGCGGCCGGCCACGCCGATGACGGACCCCAGCTGCAGATTTTTCACGCAGCCGGCCAGGCCCAGGGCGCCGAAGGCCAGGGGGTAGTCCAGCACGACCTGGGCCCAGTGGGTGATCTCCGGCTTCTGGATGAGCTGCAGGATGCCATAGGCCGCGCCGGCGATGAGGCCGTTGCGGACGCCGAACCTGTTGCTGTACCACAGCAGCGGCAGCATGGAGGCCAGCGTCACGCTGCCGCCCAGGGGCATGGAATAGAGCTTGATGTAGCTGAGCACGAAGCTCATGGCCATGCACAACGCCCCATAGGTCAGGGCCCGCACATCCGTCTTCCCCTGCTTCTCGGGCCTCCGGGCCAGATAGATCAGCAGCCCCACCGTGACGACGAGGGCCCCCGCCGCGAAGCACCACTGCCGGGCGGTCATCTTGGCCAGCTTCTCAAAGAGCACGAATTCGTTGACACTCATATTTCCTTTCCTCCCAAAACAAAAATCCGCGCCGCTGGGCAACGGCACGGAAAAACGGCTCTCTATGGTGTCGCTTCCTCCGATGGCATTACCCAACAGGTTCCAAGGGTGCTTCTCAGCCCGCTCACCTTCGAGCGGACGCCCCTGCGATCAAGAGGAAGTATATACGGGTTTTATCGGTTTGTCAAGCCTTCTCGGCCTTTTCTCCCTGCCTGTCCAGGAAGAGGGCCAGGGCAAAGCCCAAAATCAGCGTGACGCAGCCGGCGACGAGATGCCCCGCTCCCATGGCGGAGAAGTTCAGCCCCGACTTGATGAAGATGGGATAGGGGGAGGCCAGCATCAGGCCCATGATGGCATAATAGGTGGGGACGGGATGGTGCCCCAGCAGCCACTTTATCCACCGGCTCACCAGCAGCAGGCCCAAGATGGCGCCGACGGCGAAGAAGCCCAGGGCGAACACATGGTTCCAGGGGATGCCCGCCCCGGAGAGGCCGCCCCTGACGATGTCCTTCAGGCCCGTGATGTGACCGATGATGTCGTTATAATAGCCCAGGACCAGCATGACCATGGAGCCGGAGATCCCCGGCACGATCATGGTCCCCGCGCCGATGAAGCCCAGGACGACGGCCATGAGGGCGCCCGGGAGGCTCACCGTCAGCTGCCCCGCGCCGCCGGCCTTGCCGGACAGGTGGGGCAGGGCCACCATGATGACCACCATCAGCACAAAGAGCGCCGCGCCGATGAGGGAGAACTTCTCCCCCTTCACCTTTTTATAGAGCATGGGCAGGCTCCCCAAAATCATGCCGATGAAGCACAGGGCCGTTTCGAACAGATAGCGCTCCATGAGCCACTTGATGACGAAGGCCAGGCCCAAAATGCCCACCACGATGCCGATGCCATAGGGGATCAAAAAGACGATGGCCGCCCGCCGGACCTTCTTGTCCCGGCTGGTGATGGAGATGGCCTGCTCATAGATGCCCATGGTCATGATCATGGACCCGCCGCTGACCCCGGGGATCAGCACGGCCAGGCCCACCAGAATTCCTTTTAATATGGCGATCACGTATTTCATAGCACAGGCATTGTACAGCACAAGGGTCCGTTCGTCAAGGAAGGGCATAAAACCTTTACGTTTTATTTGCGACTTTTTCTTTTCGTGAGAAAGAGAAAAAAGGCCGCCGTGCTCTATGCCGCTTCACTCGCCGGACGACACAGGCGCAATGTAACCGCGCGCGCCCGACCGATGCAGGAAGAGCGGGCGGCAGGGCGAACGCGGAGCCCCGTCCGGTAACCCCGAAGGTCTTGACAGACTGTCTCGGCGGCCTTGCATCCGCGGCCAAAGGATGCTATGATGCGGATATGAGAGCGACGAAAGCCTTTGTGGAGCAGGCCCTGGCCCGGGAGGAGCTGCTGCCCAACAAAAACCTGGGACAGAACTTCTGCGTGGACGGCGGCGCCCTTGAGACCCTGGCGGGCGCCCTGCCCCTGGCGGGGCGAACGGTGCTGGAGATCGGCCCGGGGCTGGGGGGGCTGACGGAGCTGCTGCTGAACGCCGGGGCCCGGGTCTATGCCGTAGAGAAGGACCCCCGGCTCTGCGCCTTTTTGCGCCGGGATCTGGTCCGGGAGGGGCTGACCCTGATCGAGGGGGACTGTCTCAAAACGGACTATGGCTTTCTCCCCCCGGACTTCGTCGCCGCCGGGAACCTGCCCTATTGCATCACGGCGGACATCGTGGCCCTGCTGCTGTCCCTCCGGCCCGCGGGCATGCTGCTCATGGTCCAGCGGGAAGCGGCGGACCGGTTCTTTGCCCGGCCGGGGCAAAAGATCTATGGCCCCGTGGCCATGGTCTCCCAGCTCTACTATCGGGCCGCCCTGCTGGGGGAGGTGCCCCCGGGGGCCTATGTGCCGCCCCCCACGGTGACCAGCGCCCTGGTCCGTTTGGAGGCCCTGCCGGACGGCCCCCAGGAATCCCCCAAATCCCTGTTAAAATTTGCCGCTGCCTGCTTGCGCATGCGGCGCAAGACGCTGTATAATAACCTTACCGGAACGCCGGCGCTCAGGGACATCCTCTGCGAGCTGGGGCTGCCGGCCGATGTCCGGGGGGAGGCATTGACCCCGGAGCAGCTGCTGGCCCTCTATCGGCGGACATAAAAATATCACGACAAAAAGGAGATACGCGTATGGAAAAGAAACTGAAAAAGGTTCAACGGGGCGCCGCCTTCGGCTTCGTGGTGCTGAAGATCCTGCGGATTTTGCTCCTCATCGTGGCGCTGGCGGTGGTGGTCGCCCTGGTGGTCAGCGCCCTCTACGACATGAACAAGCTTCCCCTGGACAATGTGGAGAACGGCCTGCTGACCTTGGACTTCTCTCAGTTTGGCATCAGCGGCATCCCCCAGGTGGGCCAGCTGATCCAGAACGGGGTGCTGCAGGTGGAGCTGAAGGATCTCAAGCTGGTGATCATCATGGCCCTTTCAGCGGCGCTGCTGGTGCTGGCGGCGGTCTATGTGCTGCTGCTGGTGGCCGGGAACCTGTTCAAGCACATCAAGGCCGAGAACACCCCCTTCACCAAGGGGAATGTGCGCCGGCTGCGGCTGCTGGGCGCCCTGGTCATCGTGTTCTGGCTCTGCGGCATGGTCCTCTCCTATTTCCTGGGCAGCCGGATCGTGCAGCAGCTGGCCCTGCCCACCGACCGGGTAAGCATCGTCATCAATCTGACCTCCCTGGGCATCGGGCTGGTGTTCTTCTTCCTGGCCGCCGTCTTTAGCTTCGGGCGCACCCAGGGGGATGCCCTGGCCGCGGCCACGCCGGAGCCGGAGCCCCTCCCCGAGCCGGAGCCCGAGCCGGCGTATCAGGCCCCCGTGGAGCCCGTCTACCAGGCCCCCGTAGTGGCGCCGGAACCCGTGGTCCCCGTGCAGGAGCCCCTGCCCGAACCCGAAGTCGAGGCCGTGGCGGAAGCGGAGGAAGCGGCGGAGGAAGTTCGGCTGCCCGAGGAATAAGGCTTGCCGTCCGCGCTCCTGTCACGCTGAGCCGCATGGGCGGCGAAGGATGACCGCAGAAACAAGTTGACAACCAAAAAAGGACGCGAAAGCGTCCTTTTTGCATGATAGCTCCTTATGCCTGCAGCCGCCGGATGATCCGCTCGATGGACTCCCGCATCTCGCCGCTGACGATGCCCCACTCCTCCCGCATGAGCCGCAGGACCTCCCGATAGGCTTCGATGGCCCCGGCCTTGTCGCCCTGGATCTCCCGGATGTGGGCGATGCACATGGGGCCGTCGGTGAACTTGGGGGACTTTTGCAGGGCCAGGCCCTTTTTATACAGGGCCACGGCCCTGTCGTATTCCTGCCGCTGGGTGTAGATGTCCCCCAGGACCAGAGAAAGGCACCAGTCGTCCTCCAGGGCTTCCAGCTCGGCAAGCCGCTCGTCCGCCTCGCCCTTCCCCTCAGCGAGGGCGATCTGATACCGATACATGGGGGTGCGGAAGGTGTTGTCGATGGCTGTCAGCTTTTCGAGCCAGACCTTGGCCTCGGTGAGCCGGCGATCGTCGATCAGGTTGTCCAGCAGCCACATAAGGGCGGCCCGGTTCTCCGGGTTTCGGCCGCAGTAGTCGCTGAGCCATTCGATGAGGGCATGGTGGTTGCGCACGCTCCAGTCGGGGACGAAGCTGTTCCAGGCGTTGCACAGCTCGCTGAGGGCGTCGTGATCGCCCTTTGTCTCCTCCACGGCCGTCTTGCCGTGCTCCACCGCCAGGAGCTTATACTGCTCGGCCTGGTTGTTGTAGAGCTTGGTGAGCAGCAGCTCCGCCCGGCCCTTCAGCTTGGGGTCCTCCCCGAAGGCGCGCAGCTGCGCTTCCAGCTGCCGCTGTTCCGCCTCGTCGAAGAGGCCCCGGCCATAGATGCGGTTTTCCATCCGCTCCATCTGCTGTTCCGGGCTCATGGCGAAGAGCTGGTCGATGCTGACGCCGAAGTACACGGCGATCTGGGGCAGCAGCTGCACATCGGGGATGGTGTTGCCGCACTCCCACTTGCTCACCGTCTGGGCGCTCACGTTCAAGGCCGCCGCCAGGGCCTCCTGGGTCAGCCCCCGATCCTGCCGCAGCCGGCGGATTTCCTTTCCCATTTCCATTGGTTCGTCCTCCTTGCTTTCGTTGGCTTTAGCATAGCAGACCCGGGCCCCAAAAACCAGCGCCTGTCGCGGGAGGCAACTCCCGCGCTGGTTGAGTGGAGTTTTTTATTTGCCGCTTTTTCTTTTCGGTGAAAAGAAAAAGCGGCGGAAAAAGAAAAGCTCAAAAAAGATAAAGGGACTATGCATCGATCATAGCCCCCCCTTGTGTTCTTTTTTGTCCCTTTTCTTTCAAGAAAAGAGACAAAAAATCATAGATTCCGCCGGCCCTCCAGGGCCTTGGCCAGGGTCACCTCGTCGGTATATTCCAGGTTTCCGCCGATGGGGATGCCGTGGGCGATGCGGGAGGCGGTGACCCCCAGGGGCTTCAGAAGCCGGGCGATATAGGAGGCGGTGGCCTCCCCTTCCACATCCGGGTTGGTGGCCAGAATGACCTCCTTCACCTCCGCGTCCTTGCAGCGGGCCAAAAGCTCGTTGATCCTGATGTCCTTGGGGCCGATGCCCTCCATGGGGGACAGGGCGCCGAAGAGCACATGATAGCGGCCGTTGAACTCCCTGGTCTTCTCCATGGCGATCACATCCTTGGGATCGGACACCACGCAGATCACATCCGTCCGCCGCCGGGGGTCGGCGCAGATCTCGCACAGCTCCCCGTCGGTATAGGTGCCGCAGACGGGGCAGTTGTGGACCTTGCTGCGGGCGTCGGTGATGGCCTGCGCCAGCTCCTGGGCCTGCTCCGGGGGTACGCCCAGGATATGATAGGCCAGCCGGGCCGCCGTTTTGCGCCCGATGCCCGGGAGCCGGCCCAGCTGCACCGTCAGCCGTTCGATGGATTCGATGGCCATATCAGAAGCCCAGGTTCATGCCGCCGGTGAGCTTGCCCATCTCCTGCTCCACGGTGGCGGCGGCCTCCTTCAGGGCCCCGTTCACCGCCGAAAGCACCAGATCCTGGAGCATCTCCACATCCTCCGGGTCCACGCACTGGGGGTCGATCCGGACGGAGAGGACCTCCCGGGCCCCGTTCACCGTGACCTTCACCATGCCGCCGCCGGAGGCCGCCGTGAACTCCTGGGCGTTGAGCTCCACCTGCTTCCTTTGCATGTTCTCCTGCATCCGCTGGGCCTGCTTCATGAGCTGCTGCATGTTGCCCATGCCGCCCATGGGAAATCCGCCGTGCTTTGCCATTTTGTCTATACCTCCAAAAGTGTCGTATTTTTCTTATGTGATGGTGAGCTTGTCCTTGAACAGCCCCACCAGATCGGAAATGTCCCCGTCGCTCTCCCCCTCCCGCAGAAGCAGCCGAACGCCGGGCCTGAGCTCGTCCAGCTCCCCCTGGATCACGGCGACGCTGCGGGCGTTGAGCATCTTCAGCTTCCCGGCATAGGCCGGGGCGAAGGAAACCGTGAGCTGGTCCTCCGTCAGGGCCGTGGCCTGGCCATAGGCCGCCAGCTGGCGGATGAAGGCGTTCACCTTCTGGACCTGGAGCAGCACCTGCTTCCACAGGGCGTCCGCCTCGTTGGCGGAGGCGGGGGCAGCCGCCGGCTGCCGGATCTCGGGTTGGACCGCCGGCTGTGGCTCTGTCGCCGGGGGCTCCGCGGACTGCCGGGCCGGGAGCTCCGGTTCGGGGGCCGGCGCATAGGCCTCCTCCGGCAGATACCCCTCCTCCGGAGGCGGCTCGGGCAGATAGTCTGCCTCAAAGGCCGGCTGCGCCGCCGGCGAAGCCGCGGGAGCGGGCGCCGCGGAGAGCCCATGCTCCGTCAGGGCCTTCACCTGCTCCTCCAGCAGGGCGATCCGGGCCGCCAGGGCCTCCGTCCCCGTGTCCTCCACGGGCTGGGCAATCCGCACCAGTACCGTCTCCAACAGCATCCGGGGGGAGGGATAATAGCGCATGTCGTTTTGAACGGCCATGAGCCGCTCCATGGCATAGAGGATCCGGGCGTTGGGGTGCTTCTTCGCCTGCTGCTCATAGCGGGCCATGCGGTCCTCCGTGCAGGAGAGCATATCGGCGCAGTCTCCGCAGGCCTTCGCCAGCAGAAGCGAACGCATGTGCCCCGCCAGCTCCCCGGCAAAGACGGTCATGTCCCGGCCCTGGCGCACCACCTCGTCCAAGGCCAGCAGCGCCCCCCGGGCGTCCCCGGTGAGGAGCTTTTCCGCCATGTCGAAGAGGAAGGTTTCGTCCATGATGCCCAGGATGCTCTCCACATCCCCGGCGGTGACCCGGCCGTCGCAGAAGGACAGGCACTGGTCCAGAAGCGACAGGGCGTCCCGCATGCCGCCATCCGCCGCCCGGGCGACGATCCGGAGGGCGTCGGGTTCCGCCTGGGCCCCGGCCGCCTTCAGGATATACTGCATATAGCCCATGATCTCCGGCACGGTGAGCCGGTGAAAATCGAACCGCTGGCAGCGGGAGATGATGGTGGCCGGCAGCTTTTGGGGCTCGGTGGTGGCCAGGATGAACACCACGTGCTCCGGCGGCTCCTCCAGGGTCTTCAACAGGGCGTTGAAGGCGGAGCCGGAGAGCATGTGGACCTCGTCGATGATGAACACCCGATATTTCAGCTGCAGGGGGGCGAACTGGGCCTGGGCGATCAGGTCCCGCACGTTCTCCACGCTGTTGTTGCTGGCGGCGTCGATCTCGATGATGTCTGCGTTCTGCTGCCCCGCTGCCCGGCAGCTGTCGCAGGCGAGGCAGGGCTCTCCGTTTTCGGGATGGAGGCAGTTGATGGCCTTGGCCAGGATCCGGGCCGTGGTGGTCTTGCCCGTGCCCCGGGAACCGCAAAACAGATAGGCATGGGACGGCTGCCCCTCCCGCACCTGGTTCATGAGGATGGTGGTGATATGCTTTTGGCCCGCCAGCTGCCCGAACCGCTCGGGCCGATAGGTCCTGTACAATGCCTGATACGCCATACGCGCCTCCTGTTGTTTCAAGTATACCACAGCCGCGTCCCTTCGCAAAGGAATTTTTCAGCGGCGGCCCGGCGCCCCGGCGAGCCCAGCCCTTCCCGGGCAAAAAACCGGGGCGCGGCTTGATTTTATGGGGCGACGGGCATATACTATATATGTTGTATTTTGTCTGCCCATCCGTCAGGCCCCATCGAACGACGCCACAGGAGGTTTTCCCCCGTATGCCTGAACATCAGCTGACCTTTTATGCCGCCAACGCAAAGCGTCGGGTCCTCATCGTGGAGGACGAGCTCATCAACCGGGAGATGCTGGCCTTTTTGATCGAGGACGAATATGAGATCCTCTTTGCCCAAACCGGCGCCGAGGCTCTGGATCTGCTGGAGCGACAACACGAGACGCTGAGCCTGGTGCTGCTGGATCTCAATTTGCCCGACATGAAGGGCATGGATATCCTGCGCCACATCAAGGCCGATCGGCGGACCGTGGCGCTGCCGGTCATTGTCATGACGGCGGATTCCGATGCGGAGGTGGAGTGCCTTCACCTGGGGGCCACCGACTTCATCCCCAAGCCCTATCCCAAGCAGGAGGTCATCCTGGCCCGGATGCTGCGGACCATCGAGCTCTTTGAGGATCGGGACATCATCCGTTCCACGGAGCGGGACCAGCTCACGGGGCTATACAACCGGGAGTTTTTCTACCGCTACGCGAAGCAGTTTGACACCTATCACCCCGATGTGATCACGGACGCCGTTTTGATAGATGTCAACCATTTTCACATCCTCAACGAGCGCTATGGCCGCGCCTATGGCGACGAGCTGCTCCGGCGGATCGGTCAACAGCTTTTGGAGACGGTCCGCCTCGACCAGGGCATCGCCTGCCGGCGGAGCGCGGACACCTTTTTGCTCTATTGCCCCCACCGGGCGAGCTATGGGGATGTGCTGGAAAGCATCGCCGCCAGCATGGGGGTCTATTCCCAAACGGACCGGGCCATCGAGATGGAGCGGCGCTTTGACCGGGCCAAGCTGGCTGCGGACACGGTGAAAAACAACTTCTCCCAGTCCATCGCCATCTATGACGATTCCCTCCACGAGAAGGAGGTTTTCGCCGAGCAGCTCATGGAGGATTTTCACACCGCCCTCCGGGACAAGCAGTTTTCCGTGGTCTATCAGCCCAAGTTCGATGTCCGCTCCGCCGAGCCCGTTTTGAACAGTGCCGAGGCCCTGGTGCGCTGGCAGCACCCCCAGTTCGGCTGGATCAGCCCCGGTGTCTTCATCCCCCTGTTCGAGGAAAACGGCCTGATCCGGGAGCTGGACTCCTATGTGTGGCGGGAAGCCGCCGCCCAGATCAAGGCCTGGAAGGGGTCTCTGGGCCGGACCGTCCCCGTCTCCGTGAATGTGTCCCGCATCGACCTCTATGACCCCAGGCTCCCGGAGAACATGGCTGCCCTCGCTCAGGAATTTGGCCTCTCCCGGGGAGAGCTGCTGCTGGAGATCACGGAATCCGCCTACACGGAGAACTCCGACCAGATCATCGCCGTGGTGAGCCGGCTTCGGGAGAGCGGCTTCCACATCGAAATGGACGATTTCGGCACGGGCTATTCCTCCCTGAACATGATCTCCACCCTGCCCATCGACGCCCTGAAGCTGGACATGCAGTTTATCCGCACCGCCTTCAAGGGCCGCAAGGACACCCGCCTGCTGGAAGCCGTCATCGGCCTGGCCAAGGCCATGAACCTGCCCACCATCGCCGAGGGCGTGGAAACGGCGGAGCAGATGTTCACCCTGAAGGCCATGGGCTGCGATGTGATCCAGGGCTATTTCTTCTCCAAGCCCCTGCCCGCCCCGGCGTTCGAGGCCTATGTCCGGACCCTGCAGGCGCCCTCCGCCGCTCCGGATGAAAGGGAGGAGCGGCCCGGCCGCCGCCGACCCAAGGACAGGTTCACCTACGACGCCCTTCACGATCCTATGACCGGGCTCTACAACCACAGCGCCTTTGACATCCTGTTTCAGGATGCGGACAAGGACCACATCGCCGTGATGATCGCCACGGTGGACGGCTATGACGCCCTGCTGGCCCAGCGGGGTCGGGCCTATGCCGACGGCGTCATCCGCCGGGTGGCCCAGGTGCTGCGGGGGAGCTTCCGCACGACGGACGACATCTGCCGGCTTCAGGAGAACGAGTTTGTCATCATCATGTCCCGCATGACCAGCGCCCGGCAGCAGCAGGTTTTCGACAAGGTGGAGGCCATCAACGCCACATTGCGGGACGATCCCGGGGATTTCCTGCCCATCTCCCTCAACGTGGGCGTGGCCTTCTCCGACCGGGAGAATCCCCAGGGGGATGTGTTTGCCGACGCGGATCTGGCCCTGCAGAAGATGAAGCAGATCCGCCAAACCGGTTGCGCGATTTACTGATTTTTGCCGCGCAACGGCAGCCGGCCCGCCGAGGGCCCCCTGAACACCGATATATTTTTGCTCCGAGGAGGACGATCCATGTTTGGAACCCAGTTTGAACTGAACGAAACCACCCTTCCCTTCATCGAAGGACTGGGCAAGCACATGCCCGGCGGCTTTTTCATCTACAGGGCCGAGCCCCCTCAGGAGCTGCTGTATGCCAACAAGGCCTGCTTCGACATCTTCGGTTGCGGCGGACCGGAGGATTTCAAGGCCCTGACAGGCTTCACCTTCCCGGGCCTGGTGTACCCGGAAGACTTTGCGGCCATCAACGATTCCATTGAGGATCAGATCCGCGCCGACGACGACGGCATGGACTATGTGGAATACCGCATCCGGCGCAAGGACGGGCAGATCCGCTGGGTGGACGACTATGGCCATTTCACCCAAACGGAGCGATACGGCGGGATCTTCTATGTGTTCATCTCCGACATCACCGAAAAGCGGTCCGAGCGGGAGAAGGATCTGGCGGTGCGCGGCGCCGTGATCAAAACCTTGACCAACGCCTATAACACCGTTTGGCTCATCAACGATGTGGAAACGGAGGAATGCTCCCTGTTCCACACGGATCTGAACGACATCCACGCCGAGGCCATCCGCAACGCCCTGAGCCACGCCAAATACACCGACACCAAGACCCAATATGTGGACACCATGGTGGCGGCGGAGGACCGGGCCCGGATGCAGGAACAGATCTCCCTGCCCTACATCCTCAAACAGTTTGAAAAGCGGGACTCCTTCTCCGTCAACTTCGTCCGGGCCCTGGAATCTGGGCCCCGGCACTATCGCATCGACTTCGGCAAGGTCTATATGCCCGGCGGTCGCACCGGCGTCACCATGGGCTTCAAGGATGTGGACACGGAGATCCGGGAGGGCCGAGCCATGCAAAAGGCCCTCCAGGAGGCGAAAAAGACCGAGGAGGAGAACCGCCGCCTGATGCAGGAGGTGGAATCCGCCGCCAAGATGGGGGAGTTCATGGCCTCCGTCTCCTCGCTGCTCACCAACATGCCCGCCATGAGCTTTTCCAAGGATGCCCAGACCCGGCGATATCTGGCCTGCAACCAGGCCTTTGCGGAATATGCCGGCAAAAAGAGCACCGAGGAGGTGGTGGGGCTCACGGATCACGAGATCTTCGATCGGGAGACCGCCGACCACTTTGTGGAGGACGACACCAAGGCCCTGACCATGGAGGGCGCCTATATCTTTTTTGAGGATGTGCCCGACGCCGCCGGCAGGGAGATCCGCAACCTGCAGACCACCAAAACAAAGTTTCACGACGCCGCCGGCCGCCTGTGCCTCATGGGCCTGTGTGTGGATGTGACGGAGGTCACCCGGCTCAAGACCGCCGAAGCCGCCGCCCGGACCAAGCAGCAGGAGCTGGAGGAGCGGCTGGCTCTGCAAAGCCAGCTGCTGGAGCAGGAGAAGCGCCGCAAGGAGCAGGACAGCATGATCACCGCCATGGCCTCTGACTACCGGAGCGTGTACCATGTGGACCTGGACGCCAACGATGCCGTTTGCTACCGGGCGGACGAGGAGGACAGCCGCCAGACCCCCGTGGGCATCCACTTCCCCTTCCATGAGCGGTTCCGGGAATATGGGGCGCTCTACGTGGACAAGGCCTATCAGCAGGAATTCTTCCGCTATGTGGACCCGGACAACATCCGCAAGGCCCTGGCCACGGAGGACATCATCGCCTATCGGTATCTGGCCCACCGCAACGGCAAGGACTACTATGAGATGCTGCGCATGGCCGGTGTCCGGCACCCGGCGGACCGGGACGACCACATCGTTCACGCCGTGGGCATCGGCTTCACGGTCATCGACGCGGAGATGCGGGCGGCCCTGGATCGATCTCGAGCCCTGCGGGAGGCGCTGGAGGCGGCGGAGCAGGCCAACAAGGCCAAAACCGCCTTCCTTTCCAACATGAGCCACGAGATCCGCACCCCCATGAACGCCATCATCGGTCTCAACAACATCGCTCTCAACGAGCCCAACGTGCCGGAGAAGGTGGTGGGCTATCTGGAGAAGATCGGCGCCTCCGCCCAGCATCTTTTGGGGATCATCAACGACATTCTGGACATGAGCCGCATCGAATCCGGCCGCATGACCATCAAGAACGAGGAGTTCTCCTTTGCCAAGGGTATCGAGCAGGTCAACACCATGATCAGCGGCCAATGCCGGGACAAGGGGCTGGAATATGAGTGCCGCACCGTGGGCCGGATCGACGAATATTATATCGGCGACGCCCTGAAGCTCAAGCAGGTGATGATCAACATCCTGGGCAACGCGGTGAAATTCACCCCCGAGGGCGGCAAGGTCTCCTTCCTCATCGAGGAGGGGCCCCGCTACGATGGGATGGCCACGCTGAAATTCACCTTTTCCGACACGGGCATCGGCATGAGCCAGGGGTACCTGCCCCACATCTTCGAGGCTTTCAGCCAGGAGGACGCCTCCTCCACCAGCAAATATGGCAGCACGGGTCTGGGCATGCCCATCACCAGGAGCATCGTGGAGCTGATGAACGGCCACATCGAGGTTCAAAGCGAAAAGGGGAAGGGCACCACCTTCTTCGTCACCGTCACCCTGGGCGAGTCGGACCGGCGCAGCGGCAGCCTGGAGCACAGCCAGATCGATCCCCACGAGATGAGCGTGCTGGTCATCGACGATGACGGGATCGCCCTGGAGCACGCCCAGATCGTTTTGGGCCAGGTGGGCATCCACTGCGAGGTGGCCGCTTCCGGCGCCGAGGGTCTGGACATGATCCGGGTCCGCCATGGCCGCCGGGCGGACTACGATCTCGTTCTGGTGGACTGGCGGATGCCGGAGATGGACGGCATCGAAACCACCCGCCAGATCCGTTCCGTGGTGGGCAGCGACACACCCATCATCATCCTGACTTCCTTCAACTGGGACGAGGTGGCCGACGAGGCCCGGGAGGCCGGGGTGGACACCTTTGTGGCCAAGCCCCTGTTCGCCGGCAGCGTGCTGGACGAATTCCGGGAGGCCTTCAAGCGCAAGAACATGGCCCTGGCCGCCCCCCGGGCGGAGCTGGCCGGCCGCCGGGTGCTGCTGGCGGAGGATGTGCCGGTGAACGCGGAGATCATGGTCATGGTCCTGTCCATGCGGGAGATCGAGGTGGATGTGGCGGAGAACGGCCGGATCGCCGTGGAGCTCTTCGAGCGGAACCCGGCGGGCCATTATGACGCCATCCTCATGGACATGCGGATGCCGGAGATGGACGGCCTGGAGGCCACCCGGATCATCCGGGCCATGGACCGGCCCGACGCCAAAGCCATCCCCATCATCGCGCTGACGGCCAACGCCTTTGACGAGGATGTGCAGCGGAGCATGCAGGCGGGCCTGAACGCCCACCTGTCCAAGCCGGTGGAGCCGGAGGCCCTCTTCGACACCCTGAAAAGCCTGATCCGGGCCTGAGGCGCGGCGATCCCCCCCGACCGAAGCAGCGGAGAACGGAGGAAGATATGGAACAGCAAAACCGGCCAAAGGCCCTGGATCGCTATCTGTCGCCCCTGGATGTGTGGGCCATGTCCTTCGGCGTCATGGTGGGCTGGGGCGCCTTCGTTATGCCGGGGACCAGCTTTTTGCCCATCGCCGGCCCCCTGGGCACCCTCATCGCCATGGCCATCGGCACGCTGGTGGTGCTGATTATCGCCAGGAACATGGCCTATCTCATGCAGCGCAGCCCCCGCACGGGCGGCGTTTATTCCTATACCAAGGAGGCCTTCGGCCGGGACCACGCCTTTTTGTGCTCCTGGTTTTTGTGCCTGTCCTATCTGACCATCGTGTTCCTCAACGCCAGCGCCCTGTTCATCGTGGTCCGCACCGTGTTTGGAAATGTCCTGCAGGCCGGCGTCTTTTACACCGTGGCGGGCAACCGGATCTACCCGTGGAGGGGACCGGTTTGGGCCTGGCCATCACCAAAAGCATCGCGGATCTGATGGGCGGCACCATTGAGGTTCTCACCTCCCCCGGCAGCGGCACCGAGCTCATCATCCGGGTGAAGCTGCGGCTTTGCGAGGAGCGGGAGGTGAAAAAAGCCGCCCCTGCCTGCGAGGCGGCGCCGGTGGACTTCACCGGCAAGCGGCTGCTGCTGGTGGAGGACAACCTGGTCAACCGGGAGATCGCCACCATGATTCTGGAGCAGCTGGGCTTCACGGTGGAAACAGCGGAAAACGGGCAGATCGCTCTGGACATGGTGGCCGCCTCGGCCCCCGGCCGATTCGACGGGATCCTGATGGACATCCAGATGCCGGTCATGGACGGCTACACCGCCACAAAGCGGATCCGGGCCCTGGATGATCCGGCCCTGGCCAACATCCCCATCATGGCCATGACGGCCAACGCCTTCCAGGAGGACGTGGATGCGGCCAAGGCCGCCGGCATGCAGGCCCACATCGCCAAGCCCGTGGATGCGGCGGTGCTGCAGGACACCCTGCGCCGGGTCCTCGCCGCCAGCGCGGCCCCTGACAAGGGTGCGTAGGGCCGCCGTCCCGCCGCGAAAGGGCACAAACACCCCCCATCTCCCATATTAACACTTTGTTTCATTGCCTCCGGGGACGGGGGATGGTATGCTATCATCATCGAAAACTGGGTTTATGTACTCTGAAAGGAAACGCTATGGGTTTGTTCTCCTCCTCCGACATCGGGGTGGATCTGGGCACCGCCTATTCGCTGATCTATGTGCGGGGCAAGGGCATTGTGCTCAGACAGCCCTCCGTGGTGGCTGTGGAACGGGGCACCGGCCGCATGGCCGCCCTGGGTGAAAAGGCCAAGGAGATGCTGGGCCGGGCGCCGGAGGATCAGCTGGTTTTCCGCCCGTTGCAGGACGGCGTCATCGCCAATCTGGACGCCACGGAGCGCATGCTGGCCGCCTTCTTTCAGGAGGTGGTGGGCAGCCGCATCTTTTTCAAGCCCCGGGCGGTGATCGCCGTCCCCAGTCGGGCCACGGAGGTGGAGAAGCGGGCGGTCATCGAAAGCAGCGAGGGCGCGGGCGCCCGCTATACCTATCTGGTCGAGGAGCCCCTGGCCGCCGCCATCGGGGCAGGCATCGACATCTTCTCCCCCAAGGGGGCCATGGTGCTGGACATCGGCGCCGGCACCTCCAACATGCTGGTCACCTCCCTGGGCAAGGTGGTCAAATCCACCTCCATCAAGGTGGGCGGCGACAAATTCGACGCTGCCATCGTCCGCTATTTCAAGCGGCAGCACGGCATCGTCATCGGCCAGACCGCTGCCGAAGATCTCAAGTGCCGCTTCGGCTCCGCCTATCCCCGAAAGGAGGAGATCCTGATGGATGTGAAGGGCCGCTCCCTGGGCGGCGGACTGCCGCTGGCGCTGCAGCTGGGCAGCAATGAGATCACCTATGCCCTTTCCGAGCCCCTCCGGTCCATCGTGGAGGAGCTGAAGGACGCCCTGGAGCAGACCCCCGCCGAGCTTTGCGGCGACATCACCGAATCCGGCATCTGCCTCACCGGCGGCAGCGCCCAGCTCTACGGCCTGGACAAGTTCATCTCCGAGCAGACCGGCGTCCCCTGCTATGTGGCGGAGGATCCGGCCTCCTGCGTGGCCATCGGCGCGGGCCGGGTGCTGGAGGACATCAAGCTCTATCGCTCCGTTCTTTACGACTATCGCCGCGGCGACTACTATCAGGCCTGACGGCCATTCCGCAGAAGCAACCCTGTCGGCTGTTTTTGCGGGGTTCCGCCTTTTTGCTCAGCTACTGCAAGGATTTGTGAAAGAGAGAGGAGAGACCTATGCACAGGATCATCGAAGAAAGCTTTGATCGGCAGGTGAAGGACCTGCAGGCCCTCATCCGCATCCCCTCCGTGTCCCGGGGCGAGCCCAAGGAGGGCATGCCCTATGGGGAGCAGGTGTTCAACGCTCTGCGGGCGGCCCAGCAGATCGCCCGGGATCTGGGCTTTGAGAAAGTGTGGGATGTGGAAGCCCGCTGCGGCGTTGTGGAATATGGCCAGGGGGACGAGCTGGTGGCCGTCATGGCCCATCTGGATGTGGTTCCCGAAGGCACCGGCTGGACCTATCCCCCCTATGGGGCCGAGATCCACGACGGGGCCATGTATGGCCGGGGCACCGCGGACGACAAGGGTGCGGCGGTGTCCGCCCTCTATGCCCTCTATGCCCTGAAGGAGAGCGGCGTGAAGATGCGCCGCCGGGTCCGGATCCTCCTGGGCTGCGACGAGGAGCGGGGCTCCACGGGCATCGAGCGCTATAAGGAGGTGGAGGGGGAGCCGGATCTGGCCTTCACCCCGGACGCCACCTATCCCGTGGTCAACAGCGAGATGAACATCTCCCACATGCTCTTTGAAAAGAAATACTCCACCGCTGTCCGGGCCAAGGTGGGCACCGCCATGAACGTGATCCCCGGCGAGGCAACGGCCGCTGTCCAGGGGCAGGATGGCCCCAGTGCCCTCTCCGTGAAGGGCAAGGAGGGCCACGCCTCCATGCCTGACCACGCAGACAATGCTCTGATGAAGCTGGTGAAGGCCCTTTTGGAGGCCGACCTGCCCGCGGAGGATCGGGTCACCTTCGGTGGCCTAATGTCCCTGCTCTCGGGATACAACCACGGCGAGGGCCTGGGTGTGGACTTCACCGACGCCTCCGGCCGGCTGACGCTGGCCCCCACCGTCCTCACCGCCGATGAAACCGGGGTGAGCATCGGCTTCGACTGCCGCTATCCCGCCTCCATGACCTTTGAACAGCTCACCGGCCCCATCGACGAGCGCATGGGCCAACTGGGCTTCTCCTGCAGGGACCGGTCCGACTCCAAGGGTCACTACATCGCCCCGGAGACGGAGCTGGTCAGCACCCTCATGGAGGTATACGGGGAGCTTTCCGGCGACCGGGAGAGCAAGCCCATCTCCATCGGCGGCGGCACCTATGCCCGGGAGTTTCAAAACGCCGTGGCCGTGGGCGTCACCCGCCCCGATAGGCCGGACCTGTGTCACATCGCCGACGAGAACATCCTTCTCAGCGAGATGCTGTTCAACACCCGGTTCATGGCGGAATCCCTGAAGCGCCTGGCCGGGGAATGAACGAAGCGTATTGCGGCAAAGCCGCAGTGGGATACAGCGCCTGTGGCGCCATGATGAAACATCAAACGGGGAGGATATGCATGCATATCCTCCCCTTTCGTTTATCCCCTGCGTTTCAGGCGCGGAGCCCAATAGTCCCTGCCATAGACGAGGCCTTCCGCCAGCAGGCCCACGGGCAGGGCGGCCAGCACATCCAGGGCCGAATGCTGCTTCACGAAGCAGACGGCCAGGCACACCATGACCACAAAGAAGGTCAGGGCCGCCTTCCCCCAGCCGGGGAGGCTTTTGTCCTTCAGCCCCGCGGAGAGGATGCCCAGCGAATAGGCCACATGCAGGCTGGGGCAAACGCCGGTGCTGGTGTCGAAGGCATAGATGAACCCCATCACCGCCGTGAGCAGGTTTTCCCGGGGGAACACCTCCGGCCGCAGGTCCTGGCGGGTGGGCCACAGGATATAGCAGACCATGGCCACGGCCTGGGTGATCATGATGAAGATCTGGATCTTTCTGAACCGGGGCACATCGAAGAGCAGCGTATACAGCAGGCTTCCGAATACCAGCGCATACCAGCCCACATAGAACAAGGCGAACCACTCGTTGAAGGGGATGAGATCGTCCAGGCCGCAGTGAACGGGGGTGCACCGATCGAGGGGGATCAGGTTCTCCGTGAGAAAATAGAGGGCGAAATAGACGAGCCAGCCCCCCAGGAGCTTCAGATGGGCGAATCGGGGCTCGTTCAGCTTCCTCAGGGAAAAGCCGCGGTAATCATACAGGGGCTTCTTCACTTTTTGTACACCTCCAGGGGAAGGCTTTGGGGATAGTCCCGCTTCGGGATGTTGGGATAGGGCACCACGGTGTGCCGGGGCAGGGCCAGAGCCAGGGCCGTGACCCCTTCCATGAGAGCCTCCGCCACCCGCTGCCGCTCCGCCTCCAGAGGCGCGGCCGGATCGAAGGCCACCGGCGGCCCAAAGCGCATGACCCCCAGCCGGGGGGCCAGATACATCGGCACGAAGGACAGGGCCTGGCCCGTTTGCTTGTGATACAGGCGGCCCAGGTCGATGAACCGATCCTGAAAGGCGTGGACGATGTTGTTGTGCTCCTCATAGCACTCGGGGAAGATCACCAGCCGATCCCCTTCCCCAAGCTTGCCCACCGACTCCCGGAAGGTGGACAAAAGCCGGGCGTCATGATAGACCCCGATGGTGTGGGCGTTGTTGAACACGCACACGGACAAAGGCACGATGAGATGGCTCAGCAGCCGATAGAACCAGCGGACGGCTTTGGGCTTGTTTGACCAGAAGTCCCGGAAGGCATAGGCGGCCACCTCCTCCCTGTGCATCATCTCCCCGGTGCACCAGACCCAGTGCCGCCCGGGGACATACAGCTCCCCGGCGATGGGCCCATACATCTGGCTGTGGTTCCCCACGATGACGCAGGGGCCCGCGGGCAGGTTCTCCTGCCCCTCGATCCGCCATTTGGGGGAAAAGAGCCACACGCCGAAGCGGATCAGACGATAGGCGAAGGAGGTGGGCTTGTCGCCCACCTCCGCTTTTTTCAGGGACGGTGCACTCATTGCACACCTACGCCCGCATAGTTTTCCTCATAGAACACGGCGGCGTTCCGGGCCTCGTTGATCCAGTCCTCCTGGACGGCGTCCCACTCCTGTGTCTGCCGATCGGCCAGGGCGGCGGCGGTATAGGTCTGCGGATCATCCTCGAAGGAGGCTTCCCCGGCGGGCAGATCGGCCAGGCGCTTGATGAGATAGAAGCTGTCCCCCACCTGCACCAGCTCGGAGATTTCCCCCTCCTTAAGGGCGACGGCCGCGTTCCAGACCTGCTCCGGCCAATCCTCGTCCGGACTCAGGGTATAGAAGACCACGGTGCCGTCCCGCAGGGGATCCCCCTCGGCATAGCCATAGAAGCCCAGGGAGCCCTCCAGCAGGGAATAGGCGGTGAAGACTTCCTTGAAGTCCGTGCCCTTCAGGGCGTCGGTCCGGGCCTGCTCCGCCTTCTGCAGGGTCTTGTTGAGCAGCTCGGCGTTGGCCGCCTGCAGCTGCTGATACCGGCCCACGATTTCGGCCTGCCGGTCCTCATCCCGGCCCTGCAGGGCCAGTTTTCCATATTCCGCCTCCAGGTTGGTCATCTCCAGATCGTTGGCGGAGAAGACGGCGCTGTCGTCCGGGTCCACATCGAAGGTCAGCACCTGCATCCGGCCGAAGCCCTCCGGCGTATAGAGGGCCGGCGTGGCGGAATCGCCCAGGGCATAGCTCTGATACTGCTCCTTGAAGGAGGCCTGCTGCCCGTCGAAATCCTCCTTTTGGCTGGCCAGCGCAGATGCGAACCAGGCTCTGGCATCCTCCTCGGTGACGGTAACGCCCTTGTTGAACTCCTCCTGAACCAGCTCGCTCAGGGCGGTCTCCTCATAGGAGGTGGTCAGCTCCTCCAGCCACTGGCTGAAGGGATAGCCGAAGTATTCCTCCACATCCTTCTCCAGGATCTCCCTGGCCCGCTGCGCCAGGGCCACCGAATCCGCATCCTCGCCCAGCTCGCTGCGGGCGTCCTCCAGATAGTCCGAGGCATATTCCACCAGCAGCTCCTCCACCTCCCGGGCCACCTTCTCCCGCTTCTCTTCGGTGAGGGTCACGCCCATCTGCTGGGCCTTCCAGGGCAGGACCTTGGCGGAGAGCAGGTCCTCGATGATCATGTCCCGATATTGCCCGATTTCCTCGGCGGAGGTGGGGGCGGACATGCCGTAATAGCCCATATACTCCACAACGGTGTTATAGCTGGAACGGACCTCCCCCACCGTGACGGTGAAGTCCCCCAGGGTGAAGGCGGGCAGGGCATCGGTTTCGCCGGTGTCGGCGGCGGTGGGCGACGGCTCGGAGGCCGCCTCCGCCTCCGTTTTTTCCTCCAGGCACCCCACGGTGCTCAGCATCAGCAGCAGGCACAGCAGCAGCGCCAAAGCTTTTTTGCTCACGTTTTTTGCTTCCTTTCCTATTCTCTAAATACCTTGCCCCATTATACCCTCTCCTCCAGGCGGTTGCAATCCGCCAGAATGGAAAGAAATTGTGGCAGTTTTTTTACGAAATCGTCGGCGCTGCGGCCCTTGACGGCGATCTCCACGGCCGCCGGGTCCCCGGCAAGGAGCCGGGCCCCCTGCTCGTTCGACAGGGCCAGCAGCAGCTTCCCCCCGTCGGGCCGGGCGCTTTGATCATATTTCAGGATCGCCTTCCCCGGCTTCACCGTCACGGAGACGATGCCCGCCTGGGCCCCCAGATGCTTGATGAGGGACAGACGCATGAGCCGCTCCACGCTCTCGGGCAGGTCGCCATAGCGGTCGGTGAATTCGTCGTACATGTCCTCGAACATGGCCCCGTCCTCGATCTCGGCGATGCGCTTGTACATGGCCATCCGCTGCAGCTCCCCGTTCACGAAGCCCTTGGGCACGAAGGCGTCCCCGGGGGCGTCCACCGCCGTGTCGATGGGGGGCGCGCTCTCCCGGCCGGTCGCCTCGTCCACCGCCTGACGGATGAGCTTGCAATAGTATTCATAGCCCACATCGGACAGGTGCCCATGCTGCTCCGCCCCCAGCAGGCTCCCGGCCCCCCGGATCTCCAGATCCCGCATGGCCAGCCGATATCCGGCGCCGAACTGGGTGAACTCCCGCACCGCCAGCAGCCGCTTTTGGGCGGCCTCGGGCAGGGACCGGCTCTGGGGCACGGTGAGGTAGGCATAGGCGATGCGGTTGCTGCGGCCCACCCGGCCCCTGAGCTGATAGAGCTGGGCCAGGCCCAGCTTGTCCGCATCCAGGACGATCAGGGTGTTGCAGTTGGGGATGTCCACGCCGCTCTCCACGATGGTGGAGCACAGCAGCACATCCGCCTCCCCCTGGATGAAAGAGAGCATGGCCTGCTCCAGGGTGTGCTCGTTCATCTGGCCGTGGGCCATGAGGAACCGGGCCTCCGGCACCAGCTCCTGAAAATGGCTCAGGGTGCTCTCCATGCCCATGACCCGGTTGCTGACCAAAAAGCACTGGCCTCCCCGGGCGAGCTCCCGCCGGATGGCGGCGGCGATCTGGGCGTCGGTATACTCCACCACATAGGTCTGGACCGGGAACCGGTTTTCCGGCGGCGTCTCGATGACGGACACATCCCGCACCCCGGTCATGGCCATGTTCAGCGTCCGGGGGATGGGGGTGGCGGTCATGGTCAGCACATCCACCTGGCTGCGCATGGCCTTGATCTGCTCCTTGTGGTTCACGCCGAAGCGGTGTTCCTCGTCGATGATGAGCAGGCCCAGATCCTTGAACTTCACATCCTTGCCGAGCAGGGCGTGGGTGCCGATGACCATGTCCAGCTCACCGACGGCCAGGGCTCTCTTCACCGCCTCCCGCTCCTTGGGCGTCTGAAACCGGGAGAGGCACCCCACGGTCACAGGGAAGGCGGAAAACCGCTCGCTGATGGTGGCAAAGTGCTGCTGGGCCAGAATGGTGGTGGGGGCCAGCAGCGCCACCTGCTTTCCGTCCTGAACCGCCTTGAAGGCCGCCCGGATGGCCACCTCGGTTTTGCCATAGCCCACATCGCCGCAGAGGAGCCGGTCCATGGGCCGGCGGCTCTCCATGTCCGCCTTCACCTCCCGGATGGACCGAAGCTGATCCTTCGTCTCCTCATAGGGGAAGGAGCCCTCCAGCTTCCGCTGCCAGGCCGTGTCCGGAGAATAGGCAAAGCCCGACAGGGAGGCCCGCTTGGCATACAGGGCCGCCAGGTCCACCGCCAGCTTCTTGGCGGCGGCCCGGGCCTTTTGCACCTTTTGCTGCCACTCGCCGCCCCCCAGCTTGCTCAAAGGGGGCGCCACATCCTCGCCGGCGGAGCCCATATATTTTTGGATCCGATCCAGCTGATCCGTGGGGATATAGAGCTTATCCCCGCCCTTGTAGAGCAGGAGCAGATAGTCCCGGGTGCTGTTCTCCACGGTGAGCTGCTCCACGCCCACGAATCGGCCCACGCCGTGGGCCTCGTGGACCACGTAATCCCCCACGGTGAGGTCGGAAAACTTGAGGCCGCTCTTTTTCTTCCGCGGCTGGCTCATGCGCTTGCCGAAGAGCTCCGCCCCGGTCAGCACCATGAGCCGCTGGGCCGGGCACAGAAAGCCCCTGGGCAGACTCTCCCGGAGGATCAGCACCTCGCCGGGCTCCGGCTCCCGATCCAGCTCGTCACCGAGGGCGCAGCGGATCTCGTCCTGGAGGCTTTGCAGCAGGGCATCGGCGCTTTCGCCGCCATAGAGCAGGGCGCTGCCCCGGGATTCCCGGAACCGCTTCAACTCCCGCACCAGCTCCCCCATGTCCCCCAGATACATGGGCGCGCTCTCCAGGGTGCACTTCACCCGCATCCGGTGCTCCAACTCCCGGCTGGTGCGGAACAGGGCGTAGACCGCCGCCGTCCGTCGGGTGTTCAGCACCGTGGCAAGATATCCGTCCTCCCGGAGAAGCTTGGCCTGCTTGGGATGGCCCTCCCCCCGCTCCAGCATGGCGGTGACGGACTCCAAAAACAGGGTGCGGCCGGTCCGCCCCTCCTCCATCACCCGATCGGGCTCCAGCACGAGCCGGAAGCAGTCGCCGGGCAGATAGTCCCCCAGGGAGGCCTCCTCCTCATAGAGCAATGGCAGCAGCACATCCGCCCCCAGGGTGGGCTTGTTTTCGGCCCAATCCTCCCGCTCCCGGTCGAAGCCGGGCCGATCCCCCAGGGCCTTCAGGGCCTTGCGGACCCGGGCGCCGGGCTGGGGCGTTTCAAAGGCGGGGGGCAGCAGCACCCGGTCCGTTTGGCGCACGGACCGCTGGCTGGCGATGTCGAACCAGCGGAGCTGGTCCACCTCATCGTCGAAAAACTCGATCCGGCAGGGGTCCTCCCCCTGGGGCGGAAACACATCCAAAATGTCGCCCCGCAGCGCCACCTGGCCGGGGCCCTCCAGCATGTCCACCCGCTCATAGCCCGCCGCCACCAGATCGGCAAGGAGCTCCCGAGGGGGCAGGACCTCCCCCCGCTTCACCACCTTCAGCTGGGAGAGGAAAACTTCCGGCGGGGCCAGCCGCTCCAGGAGGGCCGCCGCGCAGGTGACGAACAGGGTGGGCACCCCCAGGGCCAGCCGGGACAGGACCCCCAGCCGCTGGCTCCGGCGCTCGGGGGCCGCCGCCTGCACATGGACCAGAGGCAGCTCCCGGGGCAAAAAGGCCTGCACATCCTGCCGATAGCTCTTCAGCTCATGGAACAGGTCCATGGCCGCCGCCTCGGTGTCCAAGACCACCATGCAGGTCCCCTCCTCCGACAGGGCCGCGAACACGGGCGCCCGGGCCGCGTCGGGCAGGGAGAAGACCGCCGCGGGGCCCCTTCCCTCCCTGAGCCCCGACAGCAGCTCACTGACCGCCGGGTCCTTCTTCAGTTGTGAAAGCAGCCGATCTTTCATGCCTCGCTCTGGCTCTGGCGGGGGTTCTTCTCATGGCGCTTGTTGAAGCGGCTTTGGGCCCCCTCCACATCCCCCTTCACGATGAGCTCCGCCGCGTCCGCCGCCTTTTCATAGGCCTCGGCCAGCAATGCCGCCTCCGCCTTGCCGGGGCGCTTGAGCACATAGTCCCTGAGCTGCAGGCTCACATCCTGGCCCGCGCCGATGCGGATGCGGGGGAAATTTTCCGAGTTCAGGCAGGCGATGATGCTCTTGAGGCCGTTGTGGGTGCCGGCGGAGCCCTTGGCCCGGATGCGCAGGCTCCCGCAGGGCAGGTCCACATCGTCGCAGAGGACCAAAAGCTTCTCCGGGGGCAGCTTATAGAAGTGCATGACCTGCTGCAGGCAGTCGCCGCTCAGGTTCATATAGGTTTGGGGCTTGACCAGGATGACCCGCTCCCCACGGAGCTCCCCCTCGCCCAGCAGGCCGGAAAACTTTTTATCCTTGATCCTGACACCCATCCGCTGGGCGATCACATCCAGGGCCATGAACCCGATGTTGTGGCGGGTCTTTCGATAGCTCAACCCGGGGTTGCCCAGTCCGGCGATCACATACATAGCAAATTCTCCTTACTCATAGGGGTTTTTTGTTGGGGGTCCCGGCCTTCCGGGGATAGGCCTTCGGCGTGGGGGCCAGCTTGTCGGCGAAGATCAGACACCGCTTGCCCAGCGGGGAGCTGAGCGCCACGGTCCTGAGCTTCACATGGAGCAAAAAGGCGGCGCTTTTGGCCCTTTCCAGCTCCTCCGCCCCGTCGCCCTTATAGGCGATGGCCGACCCGCCCACCTTCACGAAGGGGGTGGTGAGCTCCAGCAGCACCGGGAGATTGGCCACCGCCCGGGAGGTGGCGGCGTCGAACCGCTCCCGATAGAGCCGGTTTTGCCCCAGGTCCTCGGCCCGGCCGTGGACCAGCTCCGCTTGCAGCCCCAGCTCCTTGAGCAGGGCGTCCAAAAAGGTGAGCCGCTTTTGGAGGCTGTCCGCCAGCGTCAGCTTCAGCCCGGGCTCCAGGATGAGCAGGGGCACCCCGGGGAACCCGGCCCCCGTGCCCACATCGATGACCCCCATCCCCGCCTTCAGATAGGGCAGGGCCGCCAGGGAATCCAAAAAGTGCTTCTCGGCCACCTCCCGGGGGTCCGTGATGGCGGTCAGGTTCATCCTTTCGTTCCATTCCGCCAGCAGCCGCCCATAGGCTTCAAACCGGTCCAGGGCCAGGCCGTCTGCCTGGGGCAGGGCCGCCTGCAGGATGTCCCTCAGCTCGCTCATAGCATTCCCCGTTTCTGGGCCACCAGCAGCACGCTCACATCCGCCGGCGACACCCCGGAGATCCGGGAGGCCTGACCGATGTTGGCGGGCTTGACCCCGTTCAGCTTCTGCCGGGCTTCCAGCCGGAGCCCCGACAGGGTGTTGTAATCAAACTCGGCGGGCAGGGCCAGGTTTTCCAGGCTCCGCATGCGCTCCACCTCCCGCCGCTCCTTTTCGATATAGCCGTCGTAGCGGGCCATGACCTCGATCTGCTCCAAGGTCTCCCCGTCCAGAGGGCAAAGGTCCTCCCCATAGAGGGCCAGCAGCCCCGTGTAGGTGACGCCGGGCCGCTTCAAAAGCTCAAAGAGCCGGGCCCCCTCCTGGGGCACGCTCTCCCCCAGGGAGGTTAGATACCCCCGCAGCTTCTCGTCGGCGGGGACATGCTTGGAGAGCTTCCTTTGGGCCTGGGCCACCTTTTCCCGCTTTTTGAGGAGCTTTTCATAGCGCTCGCCCGAGATGAGTCCGGTCCGCCGGGCCTTCTCCGTGAGCCGCTCGTCCGCGTTGTCCTGCCGGAGCAGGAGCCGATATTCGCAGCGGGAGGTCATCATCCGATAGGGCTCCGGGGTCCCCTTGGTGACCAGATCGTCCACCAGTACCCCCAGATATCCCTCGTCCCTGCCAAGGATAAATGGCTCCTCCCCCTTCACATACAGGGCGGCGTTGACCCCGGCATAGAAGCCCTGGGCCGCCGCCTCCTCATAGCCGGAGCTGCCGTTGATTTGGCCGCCGGAAAAGAGGCCGGGGATGGCCTTGACCATCAGGCCGAGATCCAGGGCCTGGGGGTCCAGGCAGTCATATTCGATGGCATAGCCATAGCGCATGATCCGGGCTCTTTCCAGGCCCGGGATGGTGTGGAGCATCTCCTCCTGCACATCGGCGGGGAGGCTGGTGGACAGGCCCTGCACATACATCTCCTGGGTGGTCCGGCCCTCCGGCTCGATGAAGAGCTGGTGCCGATCCTTGTCGGCAAACTTCACCACCTTGTCCTCGATGGAGGGGCAATAGCGGGTGCCGGTGGCATGGATGCGGCCGGCATAGAGGGGGGACCGATCCAGGTTGCCGAGGATGATCCGATGGGTGTCGGCGTTGGTATAGGTGAGGTAGCACCGATCCTGCACCAGACGCAGCTCATCATGGAGAAAGGAGAAGGCGGGGGTGGGCTCGTCCCCTTCCTGCGCCGCCATTTTGGAGAAGTCCAGGGTGCTTCGCTTCACCCGGGGGGGCGTGCCCGTTTTGAACCGGCGCAGGGGGAGCCCCAGCCGGGCAAGGTTCCCGGAAAGGCTCTCGCTGCGGAGCATGCCCGCGGGGCCGCTCTCCCGGACGAATTCGCCGATGAGGATGCGGCTCTTGAGATACACCCCGGTGCACAGGACCGCCGCCCGGCAGGGATAGCAAAAGCCCTCCGCCGTGACCACGCCGGACAGGCGCCCGCCCTCGGTTTCAAAGTCCACGGCCTCGCTCTGGATCAGGGTCAGCCGCTCCTCCGCCTCCAGAGCGGCCTTCATCCGCTCGTGATAGCGGCGCTTGTCCATCTGGGCCCGGAGGGAGTGGACCGCGGGGCCCTTGCCCGTGTTCAGCATGCGCATCTGGATCAGGGTGTCGTCGGCGGCCAGGCCCATCTCGCCCCCCATGGCGTCCAGCTCCCGAACCAGATGCCCCTTGCCGGTGCCGCCGATGGAGGGATTGCAGGGCATCATGCCGATGCTGTCCAGGTTCAGCGTGAGCAGGGCTGTTTTCAGGCCCATCCGGGCCGCGGCAAGGGCGGCCTCGCAGCCCCCGTGCCCCGCGCCGATGACCACGCAGTCGAAGCGCTCCCCCAGAAGGGGCTTGGTTGTCCGTTCGTTGCTCATGTGCGCATACTCCTATGTATAGCAGTATAGCATAGACCCGCCGTTTTCACAATCATGGAAGCGGCCTTTTTTGCCCCGCACCCTGCCGATCCCCGCTTTTGAAGGAGCGCCTGCAAAAAAAAGAATCAAACCGAATCACAAATTGCAAAAAGCCCCAAACTGCCTTCCTTTTTTTCAAAATGCTCCGGAAATTTGAAGGAAGAATATTGCAAACATTTCACAAAGGATATATAATGCTCTCATATTGTTGCAAGAATCCTGACGCAACAAATACAAAAGAAGGAGAACCACTATGAAGAAGCTGCTTTCTATCCTGCTGGTCCTGTGCATGGTCTTGGCAGTGGCTGCCTGCGGAAGCAAGGACGCCGCCCCCGCCACAACCACCACGGAAACGAAAACGGAAACCAAGGCCGAGACCACAGAGGAGACCCTGAAGGACAAGGCCGCCAAGTTCGACCGGAAGAGCCAGTTCCTCACCGTCGGCACCGGCCCCACCTCCGGCATCTACTTCCCCATCGGCGGCGCCTTCGCCACCGCCCTGAAGGACTATGGCTACCAGACCTCCGCTGAGGCCACCAACGCCACCGGTCAGAACATCCAGAACATCCTCAAGGGCGACTGCGAGATCGCCATCGCCATGCAGGACGCCGTCATGCAGGCCTACACCGCCTCCGGCGCCTATGAGGGCAAGGAAGCCGCCAGCGACCTGCGGGCCCTGATGCGCCTCTGGCCCAACTACGTGCAGCTGGTCACCACCGCCAACACCGGCATCAAGAGTGTGGAGGATCTGCGGGGCAAGCGCGTGGGCGTGGGCGCCGCCAACTCCGGCGTGGAGATCAACGCCCGCATGATCCTGGCCGCCTACGGCATCACCTATGACGACATCACCCCCGACTACCTGGCTTACGGCGAAGCCATCGACAACATGAAGAACGGCCAGTGCGACGCGGTGTTCGTGACAAGCGGCCTGCCCAACGCCACGGTCATGGAGCTGGGCGTCAGCTATGACATGGTGGTGGTTCCCATCGACGGCGAGGGCCGCGAGAAGCTGGTCAACGAGTACCCCTACTACGCCAAGAGCGTCATCCCCGCCAACACCTACAACAACACCGAGGATGTGGAGGGCGTTTTCGTCTATAACATCATGCTGGTTCGCAAGGATCTGCCCGACGAGATGGTCTACGATCTGCTGACCGGCATTTTCCAGAACATCTCCACCATCAAGGCCTCCCACAACGCCGCCGACAAGAACATCGACATCACCTTCGGCGTTGATGACATCCAGCTGCCCCTGCACCCCGGTGCCGAGCAGTTCTGGAAGGACAACGGCTACATCAAATAAGATATCGTTCCAAAGCCCCGCGGGAGGTCTTTGTGCCTTCCGCGGCTTTGGTTTATTATGGAACATGAGATGAGCAACAAGCACCGCGGCATTGGGATCATCGCCCTGGCCCTCGTCCTGTTGGGCGCCTTCCTTTGGTGGGGGTTCTTCGCCCCCGCGGGCAAGGTGTTTCAGCTGTATGACCGCCAGCGCGAAACCGTCGTTTTCTCCGCGCCCATCCAGGCCGGTGACAAGCTAAGGCTTGAGATCGAGCATTCCTTTGAACACATCCCCTGGTACGAGTTCTACACCGTCCGGGAGGACGAATCGTTCAATCTGGACGCCATCGCTGTGGCAGGCTATGGCGCCGGGATCCCGGCGGAGATGGATGTGCCGACCCGTGTCGAAGGGGGCCTGGTGTGGATGGAGGAGATCAACAGCGTTTTTCCTGAGTTCTCCTGGATCACTTCCGCAACCTATATGAAGGGCCTTCAAATCAATGGAGAAGAGGTCTTCGACTTCCGCAGCCTGCCGGACGCCAGCAGGATACGGGGAAAAATCATCACAGTAAGGGGGTATCTGACAGGTGTCCGATATTGAAAACAACACCGCAACGGCACCGGTGGCCGAGCAACCGACGGATGCAGCGCCGCTGGACGCCCAAAAGGGCGCGGAGATCATGGAGAAATTCGAGAAGGAATCCCGCACCCGCATTTTCGACAAGCCCTGGCTGAAGAAGGTCATCTACTTCCTCTGCCTGGCCTTTACCCTGTACCATCTGGCCTACGCCTCCGGCATCCGGCTGCTGCAGATGGTGAACATCAAGCACCATGCCATCCACGTGGGCCTGATTTTGATCCTGGGCTTCGCCCTCTATCCGGCCTTCAAGAAATCCAGCCGGAAGAAGATCCCCTGGTATGACTGGATATTCATCGCTCTGTCCATCGTCATGCCCATCTATGTGTTCGTCCGCTATCCCACCTTCATCTCCACCGGCTTCTCGGGGGAGACCATCGACATCGTCCTGGGCACCATCCTCATCGCCCTGGTGCTCGTCGCCTCCCGGCGCTTGAGCGGCTGGGCGCTGCCGATCCTGTCGATCATCTTCCTGCTGTACGCCCTGTTCGGCCGATCCTTCCCGGGCATCTTCAAGCACCGGGGCTACACCTGGCACCGGATCGTCACCTATCTGACCACCGACATCTATGGCATATACGGCACCTCCATCAAGGTTTCGGCCACCTATATCGTGCTGTTCATCATCTTCGGTGAGGTCATGAACAAATGCGGCATGGGCCAGTTCTTCAACGACATCGCCAACGCCATCGCCGGCCACACCAAGGGCGGCCCCGCCAAGGTGGCGGTTCTGGCCTCCGGCTTCCTGGGCTCCATCAACGGCTCGGCCGTGGCCAACGTGGTCACCACCGGCACCTTCACCATCCCCCTCATGAAGAAAACGGGCTATTCCAAGGAGTTTGCCGGGTCCGTGGAGGCCACGGCCTCCGTGGGCGGGCAGCTGCTGCCCCCCATCATGGGCGCGGCGGCCTTCGTCATGGCGGAAACATTGGGCGTGAAGTACGGCGCCATCATCAAAGCGGCCGTCATTCCGGCCCTGATCTACTATCTGGGCATCATCATCCAGGTGCAGATGAGGGCCACCAAGGATAATCTGAACGGCCTGCCCAAGGATCAGATGCCCAAGGTCAGGGATGTGATGAAACAGCGGGGCCACCTGCTGATCCCCATCCTGTTCCTGCTCTATATGCTCATCTTCAGCGGCGTGACCGTCATTCGCGGCGCGTTCTGGACCATCATCGTCACCATCGTGGTGGCGGAGCTGCGGCCCATCAGCCGCATGAGCTTCAAGGACATCTGCGACGCCTTCGTGGCTGGGGCCAGATCCACCGTCTCCGTGGCCATGGCCTGCGCCTGCGTGGGCATCATCGTGGGCGTCTGCGGCATGACCGGCTTTGCCCTGAACGTGGCCCACGCCATCATCAGCATCGGCAAGCACAGCCTCATGCTGACCCTGCTCTTCACCATGATCACCTGCATGATCCTGGGCATGGGGCTGCCCTCCATCCCCTCCTACCTGATCACCGCCACCATCGCGGCGCCCGCCCTGGTGGAGCTGGGGCAGCCGGAGATCGCGGCCCACATGTTCTGCTTCTACTTCGCCATGTTCGCCAATCTGACCCCGCCGGTGGCGTTGGCCTCCTTCGCGGCGGCGGGCCTATCGGGAGGCAGTCCCATGAAAACGGGCTGGCAATCGGTGCGATTGGCCCTGGCGGGCTTCATCGTGCCCTTCATGTTCGTCTATAACCCGCCGCTGCTGCTGGAGAACGTGACCTTGCTCACGGGCATCCAGGTGGTGGTCACCGCCTGCGTCGGCGTGGTTTTGATCGCCGCCGCGGCAGAGGGATACCTCTGCGGGCGCATGAACGTGTTCCTCCGCCTGTTGGCGGGCGTAGGCGCGTTCCTGCTCATCGACAGCGGTCTTTGGACTGACCTTGGCGGTCTTGCCTGCCTGGCCGTCATCCTCCTCAGCCAGAAGTTCATCTTCAACAAGAAGAGCAAGGTGGAGCCGAAGCTGGCCACCTGACGCATCCTTTGATCAAAACCGCCGCAACGCTGCGGCGGTTTTTTCTGCTTCCTTTCCCATTGTTCCTGTTTGCCTTCGGAGGGATAATCTGCTATACTATACTCACAAATCAGCCGAAAAGGAAAGAAAAGCAACATGAGCAGAATGAGCATCCTGAACGCCCCCGGTCAGCAGACGGAAGGGTTTTGCATGGTGAAGAGCGCCGCGGTCCGCACGGACAGCAAGGGAGGCGCCTATATGGACATGGTGCTGGCGGATGCCGGCGGCGAATGCGTGGCCAAGATCTGGAACTACGGCCCCTCCATGGGCATCTTCGAGCCGGAGGATATCGTGAAAGTCCGGGGCACGGTCACCATCTGGAAGGACAGCGAGCAGCTGAAGATCGAGCGCATCCGCCAGGCCACCGAGGCGGACGCGGTGGACATGTCCCGGATCGTCCCCTGCTCGCCCCAGGACCCGGCCGTGGCCTATGAGATCCTGTGGCGGGAGACGGAAGCGTTTCAGGATCAGGATCTGAAACGGCTGGTTCAATATATCATGAAGGCCCACAAGGAGGAGATGCTCTATTTTCCCGCCGCGGTGAAGCTGCACCACGCCACCCGGGGCGGCTTTTTGGAACACACGCTGAACGTGGTGTCCATGGGCAAGGCCGTGGCCGCCCGGTATCCGGCGCTGGACGGGGAGCTGATCGTGGCCGGGGCCATCCTCCACGATGTAGGGAAGCTTTCTGAGCTGGACACGGGCAAGCTGGGCATCGCCACCGCCTATACCGCCGAAGGGCAGCTGCTGGGACACATCAACATCGGCATGGCCGAAATCCGTGCCACCGCGGAGCTGCTGCAGGTGCCGGAGGAGACGGCCCTGCTGCTGGAGCACATGCTCCTGTCCCACCATGGACAGCCGGAGTTTGGGTCCCCCAAGCTCCCCATGTTCCCCGAGGCGGAGGTGCTCTCCACCCTGGATCGGCTGGACGCCCAGCTGTTTGAGATGTTTGCGGCGCTGGACGGGGTGGTCAAGGGCGGCTTCTCCGAGCGGCAGTGGGCCCTGGACAACCGGCAGCTGTACCAGCACGGGCGGAAGAGGGTTTAGTTTATAGAACGCTTTTTCTCTCTATATGCCGCTTTTTCTTTTCGATGAAAAGAAAAAGCGGCGGAAAAAGAAAAGCTTAAGAAGGATAAATGGGCGGGGGGCATATACCATATCCCCCCTGCCCTTTTCTTTTTGGGCGACTTTTTCTTTTGGCAGAAAAGAAAAAGTCGCAAGAAAAAAGGAGGACTGCCGCAGCAGTCCTCCTTGCCTTTCGTTGCTTACTCGATGACCTTGGACACGACGCCGGAAGCCACCGTGCGGCCGCCCTCGCGGATGGCGAACCGGAGGCCTTCCTCCATGGCGATGGGGGTGATCAGCTGGATCGTCATCGTCACGTGGT
>Ga0079305_1001124_pt1 | contig 40313 bp, 37 predicted proteins | sample LMS_cellobiose_e_FD_79183 | JGI IMG/M metagenome (GOLD analysis project Ga0079305, IMG submission 79183) | Rumen-fistulated moose microbial communities from Alaska, USA - LMS_cellobiose_enrichment | ecosystem: Host-associated > Mammals > Digestive system > Stomach > Rumen fluid ... | reverse complement strand
CGTGCCGGCCCGGCGGCTCAAAGTGAGTTGCATGGTGGTGGGGTTGCTCTGCCAGAGCGGGGTGCTGGTGCCCAACTACAGCCTGGTGGCGCAGCACATGCGCATCGAGGGCCAGGATCCCGCTACGCTGGCCAAATACATGGGCCTGAAAGGCAAAAAGTGCCAGACTTTCTTGCTATCTTTATGATGGTTTTGGAAAGGAGGTGTACCATGGACAAGACACGCATCTTGATTATCGTACTCAAGGTGGTGGCGGCTGCCCTCACGGCCCTGATCGCCGCACTCACCACCAGTTGCCTGGCCTGGCTGATATTCTAGTCCCCGGCCGCAACCATTATCCCAAACGAAGAGGACAGCCCAAGATAGGGCTGTCCTCGATTTTTTTACGAACCAATAGGCTGCTGAGATCCTTTGGATGCGGACTATTTTTCTTTGGTGAAAAGGTAAACCGCCACTGTCGGCAGGATGACCAACAGTATCAAGATGGTTTCGACCAGCGCATACGACCCGACCCAATCGACCAATGTTTGGAATTTCAGTATTCCATCGACCAGCAACACCAACAAGGCGAACCAGCAGACAAGGAATATGGCAGCGTGCTTGATTTTGCGTTTCTTTAGTTTCATAGTGGTGATCCATTTTTCGAGCTGCCAAATTAGCGAAAGATTCTGAGATATCCAATGCGGCGAGCAGGGTGGACTGCTTCGGCGGGTTACGATGCTGAACCAGGGCTCAATTTATGGGAGCCTTGCCTGCGGCCGACCGCTGAAATCCGGGGACTGGCGCTCAGCACAGACGAAAACAGTGCTTCGCCGCCAGTCCGCCGGATTTATACCGCTTCCCGGACGCAGACTTTGGCAAAGTAGATTCGATTTTTTTCGCAAGCCAAAATCGACACTTTGACTTTTGACGGGTTGCACTTCCAATTAGAATACACGAGATACATCAGCACATCATCATTTTTTTTCAATATACAACACTCACACGGAAATGGTTGTGGACGAGCAAAATAGGACACGGCATCAGTATCTTTAGAGTAGAATTCGTCTACATATTTTGCTGAAAATGATCGACACATAAGGGGCTACATTGCCTGGGACGATACCACCGGCCGCTACTGCAAGACCGACCAATACAAACAGAAATACGCGCGGCTATGATGATCCCTCTCGACAGAATCCAGGACACCGAGACGTGCTACCTGCAACTGTGGCTCTTGCTCGAGGACACCCGGCAGGAGTTCCGGGCGGCGTACAGGCGCTACTGCATACGAAACATCCTCAAGTCGTGGTTCGGCCCGGCCGCCACCGACGATTTTGTCTGGGAGGTGTGCTTCCGCTGCCAGGTGCCGGGCCTGAGCGAGCTGCCCGCCCCGACGCTCGAGCCGCGCCAACATCGCGAGTTGCTGAGGGCCGTTGTGGCCACCGTGCTGGGCAAGGGCGTGAGGCACGTCGATCTCGGTGCGCTCGACCGGACCTACCACATCGCCTTCCCGGCCCACTTGATGCTCAACATCAGCAAGAAGCGCCGGCCGCCGTAGTGGTCGGCGGCCCCCGCCGGGCAGCGTTGCGTTGCAGTTGTTGCAGTTGTTTTCGGGAGTGTGCAGAGGATGTGGTGTAGTCTTCCGGCTGCGGTACAGATCGGGCGCTCTGGTGGCGAGGCACTGTTTTGTCCTGTGCCGGGCGGCAAACCCCAAATCTCAGCGGCCGTTGGCAGGATGAGAAAAAAGATGTAATTTTGGGCTTCAAATCTGAAGCTATGCGTATCGTACTAATCGGCTATGGCAAAATGGGCCATGAAATAGAGAAGGTCGCCTTGAGCCGCGGCCACGAAATAGTCTGTACCATCGATATCGATACCCAGGACCGCTTCGAAAGCGAGGCTTTCCGCTCGGCCGACCTGGCCATAGAATTCACCGGCCCTGAGACAGCCTACGGCAACTATCTGAAATGCTTCGCCGCCGGCCTGCCCGTGGTGTCGGGCTCCACCGGCTGGCTGGACAAGATGCCCCAGGTGAAGCAAGCCTGCCAGCAAGGGCAGACCTTTTTCTACGCTTCCAATTTCAGCCTGGGCGTGAACCTGATGTTTGCGCTCAACCGCTATTTGGCAGAGAAGATGAATGCCTTCCCGCAGTACAATGTCAGCATGAAGGAGATCCATCATACCCAGAAACTGGACGCGCCGAGCGGCACGGCTGTGACGCTGGCCGAAGATGTCATCGCCCGGCTCGACCGCAAGACAGGCTGGGTGAACCAGGCCACCGAGGATCCCGCTCAGATAGGCATCGTGTCGCAACGCATCGGTACCACGCCGGGCTATCACGAAGTGGTCTATGACAGCGAGGTGGACACCCTGACCATCACCCACAATGCCAAGAACCGCACCGGGCTGGCCCTGGGCGCCGTGCTGGCGGCCGAATTCACCCTGGGCAAACATGGTTTCCTGGGCATGCAGGATCTGCTGGGATTCTGATGGGAGAATTAAATTGAAATGAAAAACGACACGCTCGATATGGAAAAATCCGATAACAACCGTTTCAAAGCACCGGCCGGCCAGTGGATCCGCTTCGGCATCTGGACGCTGGTCTTTGTGCTGCTGGCCCTGTGGACCCGCAGCTGGTGGTGGCTGCTGCCCGTGCCATTTGCCTTCGATCTGTTCATCACCCGTTTTCTGCCCTGGTTTTTCTGGCGGAAATGGAAGAACAAGACCCTGCGCACCCTCATGGACTGGGTGGATGCCATCGTTTTTGCGCTGGTGGCCGTCTATTTCGTGTTCCTGCTGTTCTTCCAGAACTACCAGATACCTTCGTCCTCGCTGGAAAAATCCCTGTTGGTGGGCGACTTTCTGATTGTCAACAAGGCCAGCTACGGGCCGCGTATGCCCATCACGCCGCTGTCGTTTCCGCTGGCGCAGCATACGATGCCCCTGGTGGGCGGCAAATCCTATATCGAGAAACCGCAATGGCCGTATCGCCGTATTGCCGGCCTGGGCCGGGTGCAGCGCGGCGACATCGTCGTATTCAACTTCCCGACGGGCGACACAGTGGCGCTCAACATGCAGAACCCCGACTATTACACCATCTGTCATTCACTCATGCAGGAGCGGCAGATGAGCCGCAGTCAGGCGGCCGCCTATGTGCATCAGCATCCGGAGATATTCGGCCCCGTCGTCTGGCGGCCGGTCGATCGGCGTGAGAACTATGTGAAGCGCTGTGTGGGCCTGCCGGGCGACAGCCTGCAGATCATAGACAACCAGGTGTATGTGAACGGCTCACCTTTGCCCGATGCGCCGGGCGTGCAGTACAACTATTTCGTGCAAACCCGCGGCGGACAGATCCCCGAGCGGCAGTTCGAGCAGTGGGGCGTGAGCCGCGACGACAGGCTGATGCTGGCCGAGAACAACGCCCTGGCCTCTCTGTTGGGATTCACCCCGGCTGCCGGCGGCCAGCGCATCTATCATTTTCCGGCCACGGCCGAAGTGATCGAGCGTGTCAGGAAGGCTCCCAACATCCAGGATGTGAAAATAGAAAAGGCCCGACTCGGCGACTACTCGCTGGGCGGCTATGTCTTCCCGCTGGACGGGCGCGTGACATGGACCCGCGACGATTTCGGCCCGCTGTGGATCCCGGCCAAGGGTGCCACCATCGCGCTTAACGAGCACAACGAGATCCTCTACGGTCGCGCTATCCGCGTCTATGAGGGTCACCAGCTCGAGCAGCGGGGCGGCCGGTACTACCTGGACGGCGAGCCGGCCGACACCTACACTTTCTCGATGGATTACTACTGGATGATGGGCGACAACCGGCACAATTCGGCCGATTCGCGCTATTGGGGCTTCGTGCCCGAAGACCATGTGGTGGGCCGTCCGATGCTGGTCTGGCTGTCGCTCGACAAGGACAATGCCTGGTTCAAGGGTAAGATCCGCTGGAACCGTTTCTTCAAAAAAGCCCGATAAGCCTTGCCCCCATGTCTGAGGTGTTGCTGACAACGGCCTATTTCGCGCCGGTTTCCTACTATGCTTTTCTGTTGCGGGCCCAGGGGGCCTGCATCGAACAGTGCGAGCACTACCACAAGCAGAGCTGGCGCAACCGTTGCCTGTTGTCGGCGGCCAACGGGCCGATTGCCCTCACCGTGCCCGTGGAGAAGGAAAACGACCAGGACATCCGCCGGGTGCGCATCACGGAAAAGGACAACTGGCGTCGCCGGCATTGGCAGAGCATCGCTTCGGCCTATCAGTCGTCGCCTTTTTTCGAGTACTACGAGGACGACCTGCGCCCTTTGGTCGAAGACAGCGGGCAGGAGTTGCTGTTTGATTTCAACGAGGCCATCCGCCGGAAAATCTGCGAGTTGCTCGACATACAGACACCGGTTGCCCTGACCAGGGATTACAAGGCAGACTATCTGAGTAGCGACAGGCTGACGGATTTGCGCGAAGCGATACATCCCAAACGCGATTTCCACCTGTTGCCCGGCTATGAGCCCCGGCCTTACACCCAGGTCTTCGAGGGCAGATTCGGTTTCCAGCCCGAACTCTCCATTTTGGACCTGTTGTTCAATATGGGACCGGAATCGTTGCTCGTGCTGCGCGACAGTGTGTCCGACCCTAAGAAGGAGCGCGCGCTATGAAAGAGGAAATCAGGACATTGGCCAATCAAATCCGCGTCGTGCGCCAGTCGTGCGAGGGCGAGGTGTGCTGCTGCGGTTTTGCCATCGGGGCCGGTACCCGCGATGAGACGGACAGCGAGCAGGGAATCGCCCATTTCACCGAGCACATGCTCTTCAAGGGCACGCCCCGTCGCAATGCCTGGCACATCCTGAACCGGATGGGGGCCGTGGGCGGCGAGATCAACGCCTACACGACCAAGGAAGAGATTTTCCTTTATGCCATTTGCTTAAAAAAAGACTACGAGCGGGCCCTGGAGCTCATGTGCGACATGCTGCTGCATTCCAATTTCCCGGCCTGCGAGATTGAGAGCGAACGCGAGGTGGTGCTCGACGAAATCAATGTCTATGAAGATTCTCCCTCGGAACTCATCTACGATGATTTCGAGAAATATCTCTACAGCCCGCATCCTTTCGGGCGCAACATCCTGGGCTCGGCCGACTGCCTGGCGCGGATGGACACGGCCTCTTTCCTGGCATTCACCTCCCGTTGCTTCACGACCGACCGCCTGGTCTATTTCTCCCTTGATTCGCTGCCGGCCGAAAAGGAGTGGCGCCTGATCGGCAAATACCTGGACGGCGTCCCCGACAGTTCCTCGCGTTCGGTGCTGCACCGTCGCAGCCGTCCCACCCTGGCCAAAGGGCTGAGACAGACCATCGACCGCCAGACGCACCAGGCCCATGTGCTCTATGGCAACGAGGCCTACAACCTATATGACGACCGCCGCCTGACCCTCTACCTGCTCAACAACCATCTGGGCGGCCCGGGCATGAACAGCCTGCTCAACAATGCGCTGCGCGAGCGTCACGGCTTGGTCTATACCGTCGAGTCGAGCATGAACTCCTACAGCGACACGGGATTGTTTTCCATCTATTTCGGGGCGGATGCCAAGGATGTGGACCGCTGTCTGGGTATGATCGACAAGATCCTCAGGCAGCTGCGCGAGAAGCCCCTAAGCCACTATCAGCTGCAGGCGGCCAAGAAGCAGCTCTACGGACAGCTGGCCATCGCGGCCGAGAACAAGGAGTCGCAGGCCCTGGCCATGGGCAAGAGCGTGCTCTATTACAATTGTTTCGAGTCGATGGAGCAATTGTTTGCCAAGATCGAGGCATTGCAGCCGGCCGACCTGAGGGAGGTGGCCGCCGAGGTGTTCGACCCCCGGCAGATGTCGCTGCTCATTTACCGCTGACAAAAATACCGCTGACAAGGACTTTGCCGGGGCTATTCCTCCTGTGTGAGGGCCCGGGCCGTTTCGTGCGAGATGTAGTTGTCGTACGACTGGCACACCTCGGCCGAGAAGCGCATGGCGTAGCCGATGATGCTGTCCCAGCCTTCCTTGCCGAGCGTGGGCAGTTGTGCGCGGGTGATGCCGTTTTTCAGCAGGCCGAAGACGATGCCGGCGTTGAAACTGTCGCCGGCGCCCACCGTGCTAAGGGGGGTGATGGGCTTGACGGTGTAGGTGCAGTCCAGACAGGGGGTCTGCAGCCTGACTTGCTTGGCGCCGGCGGTATAGACAAAACACCGGGTGTGGGCGCCGATCTTGTCGCGGTAGATGGCCCCGGGGTCGCTCATGGCATAGAGGGCCATGAAATCATCTTCGCTGCCGCGCAGGATGTCGGCATAGTCGAAGTTCTCGACCAGCACGGGTGTCAGCGTGGCGGCCTCGTAGGTATGGGATTTGCGGAAATTGATGTCGTAGTAGATCAGGGCACCGGCCCGACGGGCCTGCTCGAGAAAGGCCTTCATCCGGGGCCGGAGCAGGGGATTCAGGGCATAGTAGGAGCCGAACACCACGATGTCGTCGGGCGCGATGGGCGGGAACTCGCCTTGCAGCCCCTCGTAGGAATAGTCTTTGAAAAAAGTGTAGTCGGCGTCGTTGTTGTCGTCCAGGAAAGCCAGCGACACGGCTGTCCTGGCGCTGGGATGCCGGTTGACATAGCGGTCGGACACCCCGTTTTCCTGCATGAAGTCGCAGATGAGACGGCCCACCCGGTCGCGACCCACATCACTGACAAAACAGACGTCCTGGCCCAGACGGCCCAGCGAAATCATGCCGTTGAACACGCTGCCGCCCGGGGTGCCCGACGTGGGGCGGTTGTTTTTGAAGATGATGTCGAGAATGGTCTCGCCGATGCCGATGACTTTGCGCATAGAGAGTGGTGTTTTACGGCTGCTAAGGTAATACTTGGCGGCTGCATTTCAAAGCACGGAATAATTCGTACCTTTGCGGCGCCAAAACAAACTGAATGAAGACATTTGAAGAACTGGGCCTGCAGGACAGCCTGCTTCGGGCCATCGCCAGCCTGGGCTTTGAAGTGCCCATGCCGGTACAGGAGGAAGTGATCCCTTACTTGCTGGGAGAGCATGGCGACTTGGTGGCACTGGCCCAGACGGGCACGGGCAAGACGGCCGCTTTCGGACTGCCCATCCTGCAGACCATCGACCTGGCCCAGACCCGGCCCCAGGCCTTGATCCTGTCTCCTACCCGCGAACTCTGTCTTCAGATAGCCGACGACTTGAAAGACTATGCCAAGTACCTGGACGATTTCCGGGTGCTGCCCGTCTATGGCGGTTCCAGCATCGAAACCCAGATCAAGGCCCTGCGCCGGGGCGTGCAGGTTGTTGTGGCCACCCCGGGCCGTCTGCTCGATTTGATGAACCGGGGCGTGGCCGACTTGTCGGGGGTGCGCACGGTGGTGCTGGACGAAGCCGACGAGATGCTCGACATGGGCTTCTCGGACAGTCTGAACGGCATCCTGGCCGCCGTGCCCGAAGACCGCCGCACCTTGCTCTTCTCGGCCACCATGCCCGACGCCATCGCCGAGATCGCCCAAAAATACATGCGCCAGCCGCATGAGATAGTCATCGGCCGCAAGAACGAGAGCACCGCCACGGTGCGGCATATCTACTACATGGTGCAGGCCAAGGACAAATACCGCACCTTGAAGCGCATCATCGACTACTATCCCAATATCTACGGCATCATTTTCTGCCGTACCAAGGTCGAAACGCAGGAGATCGCCGACAAGCTGATGCAGGACGGCTACAATGCCGACGCCCTGCACGGCGACCTGTCGCAGGCCCAGCGTGACTATGTGATGCAGCGCTTCCGGCTGCGCAACATCCGCCTGCTGGTGGCTACCGACGTGGCGGCCCGCGGGCTGGATGTCGACGACCTGACACACATCATCAACTACACCCTGCCCGACGAGACGGAGGCCTACACCCATCGCAGCGGCCGTACGGGCCGGGCCGGCAAGACGGGCATTTCCATCTCCATCATCAACCTCAGGGAGAAGCACCGCATCCGCGCCATCGAGAAAATCATCAACAAGACATTCGAGGCGGCCAAGATGCCCACGGGCAAGGAAATCTGCAAGAAACAGATCTTCAACCTGACCGACCGCCTGGAAAGGGTGGAGGTCAACGATACGGAAATCAGCGAGCTGCTGCCTTCGGTCTTCAGCAAACTGGAATGGCTCGACAAAGAGGAACTCATCCGCCGCATGGTGGCCATGGAGTTCAACCGCATCATCGCCTACTACCAGGACGACGAGGACTTCGAGACCCTGGTCGAGCATGAGAAGCCGAAAAAAGAGAAAACCGCCGACCGCGATCGCACGGCCGTGGTGCGCGAGCAGGGCTATGCCAAGGTCTTTATCTCCCTGGGCAAGGCCGACGGCCTGATGCCCAAGAATCTTCTCGATCTGATCAACAGCGCGGTGGAAGGCCGGGTGGAAGTGGGCCGCATCGACCTGCTGGCTGACTATGCCCTGTTCGACGTCGATGAGAAATCGGCCCGCAAGGTGGTGGCCGGCCTGCGTTCGCTCGACTTCCTGGGTCGTGGGGTGAAGGTGGAGATTGCCTCCGACAGCCAGATCCGTCAGGCCTCGCAGGACAGGGCCGACAACCGCGGGCAGTCGCACCGTCGCAGCTACGGCGACCGCACCCAGCGCCTCGACCGCCTCGACCGCCGTGTGCGCCGCCCCGACCGCCGCTTTGACGGGGCCGACCGCTCCGAACGGCCCGCGCGGGAAGACCGCATCGACCGTGATGCCCGACCGGGTCGCGACCGCTTCGACCGCAGGCCTGCCAAGGGCAAGCCGGGCCGCCGTCGCGATTGATACTGAGCGATTTGAAAATTATTTTACGCAAAACACTTGCTGCGTGAAAAAATAGTACTACCTTTGCGCCGCTAAATTTCAAACACAAACAAGTTTCATTATGTATTTGACGAAAGAAAAAAAGCAGGAAATCTTCGAAAAATACGGGAAGTCCAACACGGATACCGGCTCTCCTGAGTCGCAGATCGCCTTGTTCTCCTACCGTATTTCTCATTTAACTGAGCACCTCAAGTTAAATCGGAAAGATTATAGCACTTCGCGTTCTTTGAAAATGCTGGTCGGCAAGCGTCGTCGTCTGCTCGACTACCTCAAGGAGAAAGATATTGAGAAATATCGTGCTCTGATCAAAGAACTGGGTATCAGACGTTAAGTCTGTAGTCCTGAGAAAAATGACCGGTTTCGCCTGGCGGAGCCGGTTTTTTTATTGCCGCCCGGAGGCTGCATATTTCTCCCGGTTGTTTGGATAAGTATGCGTCAAATGCTATATTTGCCTCAACTTAATCATTCAGTCGCGGATATGATGAAAAAGTTCTTTTCGGGGGCTTTGGCCCTTCTGACCTGCCTGATGCTGGGCTCTTCCTGCAGCATCTATCATCCCCATGCCGTCGAAATGCCCATGATTTCCCAAAAGGGTGAAGTCCATGCCGACGGTGCGGTGGCCATGTCGGGCTGGCTGCTGCCCGATGTCATGACGATCAACACCTCCGTGAGCTATGGTTTGACCGACCTGATCGCCCTCCAGGGGCATGCCAACTACGGTGGCGAGAATGCCTACGGCCAGCTGGCCGCCGGTGTATACAAACAGACAGCCAGCCACTTCCTCCTGGAAGGCTATCTGGGCTACGGCTACGGCGGCGCCTGGCGTGAAAAGGACGAAGACCACAACTATGAGTATTCGGGCAACTACCATCTGCCCTTCGTGCAGTTCGATTGCGGATTCATCGACCTGGGCAAGCCCCATATCGACGTGGGGCTCGGTTTGAAGGGCGGTCTTTTCTTCCCAGATTTCGAGTATCACAAGTATGATTCGGACGGCGCGGAGATCCCTGCCGACTACGAGCACTTCACGACCATGAACTACCTGCTCGAGCCGATGCTGCAGATGCGGATCGGCTCGGAGAAGGTGAAATTCCGTCTGGGACTCGGCCTGGGATTTCTCGACAACATGAGCGAGGCTTCGAAATTCACCTACGATTTCTATACGTTGTCGGCCGGTGCGACCCTCTTTTTCCGCTAGAGGGAAAAGAAGTCTTAAATATGCGCCGGAAGGCTTGTTTGGCTAAGATATAAACAGTATCTTTGCTAGAAAGTACCAAGAGACATTTTTCAGCATGGAAAGTCAGATCGAGCAACAGTTGCCCGAGGCCTCGGCGGCCAATTACGGGGACGACAGTATCAAAACCCTCAAGTGGAACGAGCATATCCGCCTGCGCCCGGGTATGTATATCGGCCGGCTGGGCGACGGCACCAGCCCGGAGGATGGCATCTATGTCCTGCTCAAGGAGGTCATCGACAACAGTATCGATGAGTTCATGATGGGCTGCGGCAAGGTCATCAAGGTCGATATCAAGGAGGGTTATGTCTCCGTGCGCGACTACGGCCGCGGCATCCCCTTGAACAAACTGGTGGACGCCTGTTCGAAAATGAACACCGGTGCCAAATACGACACCAAGACCTTCCACAAGTCGGTGGGCTTGAACGGTGTCGGCATCAAGGCGGTCAACGCCCTGTCGTCGTATTTCCGGGTGCAGAGTTTCCGCGACAACGAGACGACCAGCGCCGAGTTCGAGCGCGGTGTGCTGCTCAAGCAGACCGACATCGAGCCTTCGGCCGAAGGCAACGGCACCCTGGTGGAGTTCATGCCCGACGGCAAGCTCTTTGTGGGCTATGCCTACGACGACAGTTTCGTCGAGACGATGCTCAAGAACTATGTCTATCTGAACACGGGCCTGACGATCGTCTATAACGGACAAAGGTTCAGTTCGAAAAACGGCTTGGAAGACCTGCTCAACGACAAGATGACGGCCGACGGGCTGTATCCCATCATCCACCTGAGCGGCGAGGACATCGAGATAGCCTTCACGCATACCAACCAGTATGGCGAGGAGTGCTACTCTTTTGTCAACGGCCAGCACACGTCGGCCGGCGGCACGCATCAGACCGTGTTCCGCGAGGCTGTGTCGCGCACTTTGCGCGATTTCTTTGCCAAGAACCACGATTTTTCCGATATCCGCATGGGTATGGTCTCGGCCGTCAGCATCAAGGTCGAGGAACCCATCTTCGAATCGCAGACCAAGACCAAGCTCGGCTCCAAGGACATGGGCAAGGACGGACCCACCATCAACAAGTTTATCAGCGATTTCCTGAAAAAGGAACTGGACAACTACATGTACCGCAATCCGGAGACCGCCGATATCATGCTCAAGAAGATCAACAACTCGGAGAAGGAGCGCAAGGCCATCGACGTGGTCACCAAGAAGGCCCGTGAAGTGGCCAAGAAGGCCAACCTCAACAACCGCAAGCTGCGCGACTGCCGCTACCACTTCAACGACGCCCGGGGGGAGAATCTGGAAGACACTTGCATATTCATCACCGAGGGCGATTCGGCCAGCGGCTCCATCACCAAGAGCCGCGATGTCAACTACCAGGCTGTGTTCAGCCTCCGCGGCAAGCCGCTCAACACTTTCGGCAAGACCAAGAAGGTGGTCTATGAGAACGAGGAGTTCAACCTGCTCCAGGCGGCGCTCAATATCGAGGACAGCCTGGACGACCTGCGCTACAACAAGGTGATCATCGCCACCGATGCCGATGTCGACGGCATGCACATCCGCCTGTTGATGCTCACTTTCTTCCTGCAGTTCTTCCCCGATCTCATCAAAAAGGGCCACGTGCATATCCTGCAGACGCCCCTGTTCCGCGTACGCAACAAGAAGGAATCGCGCTACTGCTACAGCGAGGACGAGCGGCTCCAGGCCATTTCCGACCTGGGTCCGAATCCCGAGATCACCCGCTTCAAAGGCCTGGGTGAGATTTCGCCCGAGGAGTTCAAGGATTTCATCGGCAAGGACATGCGACTGGACCAGGTCTCCCTGCGCAAGGAGGATGCCGTCAAGGAGCTGCTGGAGTTCTACATGGGCAAGAACACCTCCGAGCGTCAGAACTTCATGATCGAGAACCTGGTGGTCGAAGAAGATATCAGCCTATGAAGACAGCACTTTTCCCCGGATCGTTCGATCCCTATACCAAAGGACATGAATCTGTTGTCCGCCGGGCCTTGTCGCTGTTTGACAAGGTCATCGTCGTGGTCGGCCTGAATCCTGGCAAGCAGACCCTTTTCAGCGCTGAAGAGCGTCGCCGCCAGATAGCGGCCTGCCACGCCGGCGACAAACGGGTGGAAGTCTGCGTGTGGAACGGCCTGACGGTCGATCTGGCCCGTGAAAAGGGGGCCGGGTTCATCCTTCGCAGCGTGCGCTCGGTGGCCGACTACGAATACGAACGCAATATGGCCCAGGTCAACGATGTTTTGTCCCATCACACTGTCGAGACCGTTTTGTTGCTGGCCGAGCCCGGTCAGGAGGCTTTGCAGTCGTCGGTGGTGCGTGAACTTCTGTCGCACGGACAGGATGTCTCGGCCTTCGTGCCGCAGGCTGTCCTGCCCTTGCTGGTTAAATCAGATCAATCCAAATAACCATGAAAAGATTAGCTTTGTTTGTTTTGGCCGGACTGGTTTCAGCCTCGCTCCTGGCTCAGGATTTCGTGATGTCGGCCCGCAAGTTGCAGTCGGCCCTCTATATTTTCAACGAGATGTATGTCGACACGGTCAATTGCGACAAGTTGGCCGAGGAGGCTGTCAGGGCCATGGTCAAACTGCTCGACCCGCATACCGAATACATGACCCGCGAGGAAATGAAGGAACTGAACGAGCCGCTGCAAGGGGGGTTCGACGGTATCGGCATCTCGTTCAACATGATGAAGGACACCCTTTTCATCGTGGAGGTCATCACGGGCGGCCCTTCCGAGAAGGTGGGCCTGCTGGCCGGTGACCGCATCATCAAAGTGAACGGCGAGACGATCGCCGGGGTGAAGATGTCGAACAAGGAAGTGATGAAGCGCCTCAAAGGGCCCAAGGGCACCAAGGTGACCGTCAGCGTGAAGCGCCGCGGACAGAGCGGCCTGACCGATTTCCGCATCACCCGCGACAAGATACCCCTCTACAGCCTCGATGCCTCCTTCATGGTGGACAAGCAGACGGGCTATATCAAGATCAGCCGCTTCGGGGCCACCACCATGGACGAGTTCCACAAGGCTTTTGCCGATCTGCAGAAGCAGGGGATGAAACAGCTGGTGCTGGATCTGCAGTCGAACGGCGGCGGATACATGAACACGGCCATCGAACTGTCGGATGAATTCCTGGGCAAGGGACAGTGCATCGTCTATACCGAGGGGCTGCACAATCCGCGCCAGCAGGCCGATGCCACGGAAAAAGGCAGTTTCGAGCGGGGCAACCTCATCGTGCTCATCGACGAGTATTCGGCTTCCTCTTCGGAAATCGTCACCGGTGCCATCCAGGACTGGGACCGCGGCCTGGTCATCGGCCGCCGCAGTTTCGGCAAGGGCCTGGTGCAGCGTGTTGTCCCCATGGGCGACGGGACGGCCCTGAAGGTGACCGTTTCGCGCTATCACACGCCCAGTGGACGCTGCATCCAGAAGCCTTACGAGGAAGGCAAGGAAGCTTATAGCAAGGATCTGATCGATCGTTACAACCGGGGCGAGATGCTCAGTGCCGACAGCATCCATTTTCCCGATTCCCTCAAATACACGACCCTGCTCAAGGGGCGTACGGTCTATGGCGGCGGAGGCATCATGCCCGATGTGTTCGTCCCCTACGACACCACCCGTTTCACCGACCTGCACCGCCAGCTCATCAACAAGGGCATCCTGAACCAGTTCACGCTGCGCTATACCGACGACCATCGTCAGGAACTCAAGGCGCAGTACCAGAGCGAGGAGGAGTTCATCAAGTCGTTCACGGTGACGGACGAGGTGGTTGAAGACCTGTTGCGCCTGGCCCGCGAGGAGAAGTTCAATCCCACCGACGAGCAGCTGGCGGCCGACCGGAGCGTGCTCAAGTTGCAGCTCAAGGCCTACATTGCCCGCGACCTCTATGCCACGGCGGCCTACTACAAGGTGATGGCTCCCGAGAACGAGCCGCTGCAGGAGGCCCTCCGCATCCTGTCGGACAAGAAACTGAAAAAACGCTACGGACTGGAATAGTCCTTTTTTCGACCATGCAAATCGGCCCGATCACTTTTCCCGAGCAGGCCGTCTTCCTGGCACCGATGGAAGATGTGACCGATCCTTCGTTCCGGCTCATGTGCAAGCGCTTCGGAGCGGACATGGTCTATACGGAGTTTGTCTCGTCCGATGCCTTGATCCGCTCGGTGAGCAGCACGCAGCGCAAACTGGAGATCTGTGACGAGGAACGGCCCGTGGCCATCCAGCTCTACGGCAAGGACCCGCAGGCCATGGCCGAGGCTGCCCGGATCAGCGAAGAGGCCCATCCCGACATCATCGACATCAATTTCGGCTGCCCGGTCAAGAAGGTGGCCGGCAAGGGCGCGGGTGCGGGCCTGTTGCGCGACATTCCCCGGATGCTGGCCATTACCCGGGCCGTGGTCGATGCGGTCAAGTTGCCCGTCACGGTCAAGACCCGGCTGGGCTGGGACCAGGAACACCGCGAGATCGTCTCCATCGCCGAGGCCTTGCAGGATTGCGGCATCGCCGCCCTCACCATCCATGGCCGCACGCGCAGCCAGCTCTACACCGGCCCGGCCGACTGGTCGCTCATCGGAGAGGTCAAGCGCAATCCGCGGATGCACATCCCCATCATCGGCAATGGCGACATTACCTGCGGAGAGGATTGCCGGCGCCGTTTCCAGGAGACGGGCGTGGATGCCGTCATGGTGGGCCGGGCCACTTTCGGACGGCCCTGGATCTTCAAGGAAATCAAGCATTACCTGCAGACCGGCGAAACCTGGGACGAGACACCAGAGTGGAAGCTGGAAGTGCTCAAGGAGGAAGTGCTGCAGAGTGTCAGGATGATCGAGGCCCAGGGCGAGGAGAAATACAACAGCCCGGAGAAGCGGGGCATTCTGCACATCCGCCGGCATTTGGCGGCCACCCCTTTGTTCAAGGGGATCCCCAATTTCCGGGAGACACGTATCGCCATGCTGCGGGCGGAGACCGTCGAGGAACTGTTCCGTATCATGGATTCGACCCTGCCCCGGCTCCAGGAGGTGGCGGCGGGTGGCATGGACGCGTCAGGTGATATGGACGCGGTAGGTGAAATAATTGATAAATGATTGATTATGATGAAAATATTGGCTACTGTCGCTTTGCTGGCCTGTATGCTACCCCTGTCGGCGGCCAAAAAGCAGACCGTCGTGTTTCCCGACGGCACCCCTGTGGACGAATGGTTCCTGAAAGCTGAACCGCGCACCCCCGAATCGCTGGGACGGATCTACAATATCGCCGACTACGGGGCGGTGAGCAGTACGGAAAAGGTGCAGACCGAATTGATCCAGTCGGTCATCGACCGGGCGGCCAAGAGCGGCGGCGTGGTGATGATACCCGAAGGGATCTACAAGAGCGGCGCCCTGCATTTCCGGCAGGGGACCCACCTGTATCTGGCCAAAGGGGCCGTGCTGCTGGGCAGTGAGAGCATATTCGACTTTCCCCTCTGCCAAACGCGCATCGAAGGGGAGATCTGCCGTTATTTCCCGGCCCTGGTCAATGCCGAAGGCCTGGACGGCTTCACCATCTGCGGGCAGGGCACCATCGACGGCAACGGCTCGGACTATTGGCGGGCCTTCCGGCTGCGCCGCCAGTGGAATCCCCAGTGCACCAACAAGGACGAGATGCGACCCCGGCTGCTCTATCTGGCCCATTGCACCAATGTGCAGGTGTCGGGCGTGAGCCTGCAGAATTCCCCTTTCTGGACCTGCCATTGCTACAAGAGCGACCATGTGCAGCTGATCGGCCTCAGGCTCTTTTCGCCCGTACGTCCGATTGCTTCGGCCAGTGCCGACGGCATCGACATGGATGCCTGCTCCAATTTCCTGATACGCGAATGCCGTTTCACGGTCAACGACGACGCTGTCTGTCTGAAAGGCGGCAAAGGCCCCTGGGCCGACCGCGACACGACCAACGGCCCTTGTCGCAACATCCTGGTGGAGAATTGCCATTTCGACAACACGACGGGCAGCTGTCTGACCTGCGGCAGTGAGTCGATCCATGTGCGCAATGTCTTGATGCGCAACTGCCAGGTCGATGGCGCTTCGCATCTGCTGCTGCTCAAGCTGCGGCCCGACACGCCCCAGCTGTATGAATACATCACGGTGGAAAATGTCAAGGGTTCGTGCCGGCGGCTGTTCGAGGCCGGTTCGTGGCGGCAGTTCTTCAACCTGAAAGACAGGAGCGACATCCCCAAGTCGTATGCCAGCCACATCACCATGCGGCACCTGGACATCGATTGCCAGCGTTTTGTCAACACCCGCCGCAACGACGAGGAGTACGAACTCTCCGATTTCGTCTTCCAGGACATCAAGGTCTGGGCCGACGATGTCCAAAACCATCAGGAGGCTTTCCATTCGGTGGTCTTCGACAAGGTGCAGGCCGACGAAAAACCCAAAACCAAATAAGCCATGCCTCATCAGTCGTTGGAAATCATGGCCCCTGTGGGCTCCTACGAGGCGCTGGCGGCCGCTTTCCAGGCCGGTTCCGACTCGGTCTATTTCGGGGTGGAGGCCCTGAACATGCGTTCCCATTCGTCGGCCAATTTCACGCTCGACGACCTGGCGCACATTGCCTTGCTCTGCCACGAAAAGGGAGTCAAGTGCTACCTGACGGTCAATACGGTGCTCTACGACAACGACCTGGCCCTGATGCGGCGCATCGTCGATGCCGCCCGGCAGGCCGGTATCTCGGCCATCATCGCTTGCGACGTGGCCGCCATGGAATATGCTTGTTCGAGAGGGGTGGAAGTACATCTTTCCACCCAGCTGAACATTTCCAACGTGGAGGCCTTGAAATTCTATGCCCGCTTTGCCGACGTGGTGGTGCTGGCCCGCGAACTCAACCTCCAACAGGTGGCCTATATCCACGATGAGATCGCCCGGCAGCAGATCCGGGGTCCCAAGGGGGAGCTGGTGCGTGTCGAGATGTTTTGTCACGGGGCGCTTTGTGTGTCGATTTCGGGCAAGTGCTACATGAGCCTGCACGAAATGAACGCCTCGGCCAACCGGGGCGAGTGCATGCAGATATGCCGGCGGGCCTACCGGGTGACCGACATAGAGACGGGCAGTGATATCGAAATGACGGTCGACAACCAGTATGTCCTTTCGCCCAAGGACCTCAAGACCATCCATTTCCTGAACAAGATGATCGATGCCGGGGTGGAGGTGTTCAAGATCGAAGGTCGCGCCCGCGGTCCGGAGTATGTCTTTACGGTGGCCAGTTGCTACCGGGAGGCCGTCGAGGCATACCGGGCGGGAGAATATGCCGATGACCGGTTGATCGTACCTCGGATCGCCGCTTGGGACGAACGTCTGGCCCGGGTCTTCAACCGGGGTTTCTGGGACGGCTATTACCTGGGGCAGCGCCTGGGTGAATGGTCGCACCGCTACGGCTCGTCGGCTACGACCAGAAAGGTGAAGATAGGGCGGGGCATCAACTATTTCTCGCGCCTGCAGGTGGCCGAGTTCCAAATCGAGAGCTACGACCTCCGAGTGGGCGACGAAATCCTGGTGACCGGCCCGACGACCGGCGTCATCGAGGCCGTGGTCACGGAAATCCGCCTGGACGACCGCTGCGTGGATGTGGCCCGCAAGGGACAGCGCATATCCATCCCGCTGAAAGACAAAATCCGTCCTTCAGACACCTTGTACAAGATTGTCCGCGCTGAATAGGGAGCTATTGGATGAGCTTGTCGGTGGGAATCAGGATGAGCATCAGGATGTACATCAGCACACCCGGGAAACCGGCCGTGAAGAGCGTCAGAAAGCAATAGATGACTCTGACGAGTACGGGATCCAGGTCGAAGTATTCGGCAATACCTCCCAGCACGCCGCCGAGCATCTTGTTGGTGCGTGAGCGTCTGAGTTTTTTGGGTTCGTTGTTTCCTTCCATGGTCTTGAATTTTGCCCGCAAGATAGTGATTAATGCGGAATAATGAGTACTTTTGCACCTAAATTTTCCGACCATGGAGTATGATTTCAGAGCCATTGAGCAGAAGTGGCAGCAAGAATGGGTGAAACGCGGTACCTACAAGGTGACCGAAGACCCCGGCAAACCTAAGTATTATGTACTCGACATGTTCCCCTATCCTTCGGGAGCAGGGTTGCATGTGGGACATCCGCTGGGCTATATCGCCTCGGACATTGTATCCCGTTTCAAACGTCTTCAGGGCTACAATGTGCTGCATCCCATGGGCTACGACTCCTATGGTCTTCCGGCCGAGCAATATGCCATCCAAACCGGGCAGCATCCGGCGGTGACCACTGCCAAGAACATCGCCCGTTACCGTGAGCAGCTCGACAAGATCGGCTTCTGCTACGACTGGGACCGCGAGGTGCGCACCTGCGAGCCGGGCTATTACAAATGGACGCAGTGGGCCTTCATCCAGATGTTCAACTGCTACTACGACAACGAGGCCGACAAGGCCCGTCCGATCACAGAGCTGGTGGCCCGTTTCGAAAAACAGGGCACCCAGGGTCTGAACGCCTGCTGCACGGAAGAGCTCTCATTTACAGCCGCCGAATGGAAGGCCAAAACCGAGAAACAGCAGCAGGAGACGCTGATGAACTACCGCCTGGCCTACCTGGGCGACACCATCGTCAACTGGTGTCCCAAGCTGGGCACGGTGCTGGCCAACGACGAGGTGAGCGAAGGCCTGTCGATCCGTGGCGGCTATCCCGTGGAACAGAAACTCATGCGCCAGTGGTGCCTGCGTGTATCGGCCTATGCCCAGCGGCTGCTGGACGGCCTGGACCGCATCGACTGGAGCGACTCGCTCAAGGAGACCCAGCGCAACTGGATTGGCCGCAGCGAGGGTACGGAAATGCAGTTCAAGGTGAAGGACTCCGATGTCGAATTCACCATCTTCACCACCCGCGCCGACACCATCTTCGGTGTCACCTTCATGGTGCTGGCCCCCGAAAGCGAGCTGGTGCCTGTGCTCACCACCGCGGCCCAGAGGGCCGAGGTCGATGCCTATCTGGACGCTGTCAAGAAGCGTACCGAGCGTGAACGCCAGGCCGACCGCCGCGTGACGGGTGTCTTTTCGGGCAGCTACGCTGTCAACCCCCTCACCAAAGAGGCCATCCCCGTCTGGATCAGCGACTATGTGCTGGCCGGATACGGCACGGGTGCCATCATGGCCGTGCCTGCCCACGACAGCCGCGACTATGCGTTTGCCAAGCATTTCAACCTGCCCATCATCCCGCTCATCGAGGGCTGCGATGTGTCGGAAGAGAGTTTTGATGCCAAGGAAGGCATCATGATGAACTCCGGCTTCCTCAACGGTCTCACCGTCAAGGAGGCTATCCAGCGCACCAAACAGTATGTGACCGAGCATCATCTGGGCCGTGTCAAAGTGAACTACCGTCTGCGCGACGCCATCTTCAGCCGCCAGCGCTACTGGGGCGAGCCTTTCCCCGTCTATTACAAGGATGGCATGCCTTATATGCTCGATGAGAGCCGTCTGCCCTTGGAGCTGCCCGAAGTCTCCGACTTCAAGCCTACGGCCCAGGGCGAACCTCCGTTGGGTCATGCCAAGAACTGGAAGACTCCCGAAGGTTATCCGCTCGAACTGAACACCATGCCGGGCTTTGCCGGCTCGTCGGCCTATTACCTGCGCTACATGGATCCGCACAACGACCAGGCCCTGGTTTCGAAGGCGGCCAACGACTACTGGCAGCAGGTCGACCTCTATGTCGGCGGTACGGAGCATGCCACCGGCCACCTCATCTACAGCCGTTTTTGGAACAAGTTTCTCTACGACCTGGGGTATGTCTGCCAGGACGAGCCCTTCCACAAGCTGGTCAACCAGGGCATGATCCAGGGCCGTTCCAATTTTGTCTATCGCATCAAGGAGACCAATACCTTCGTCTCTTATGGCCTGAAAGACCAATACGAGACCACAGCCATCCATGTGGATGTCAACATCGTATCGAACGACGTGCTCGACATCGAGGCTTTCCGTGCCTGGAACCCCGAATACCAGACGGCCGAGTTCATCCTGGAAGACGGCAAGTATGTCTGCGGCTGGGCCATCGAAAAAATGTCCAAGTCGATGTTCAATGTGGTCAATCCCGACTCGGTGGTCGAGAAGTTCGGTGCCGACACGCTGCGTCTGTATGAGATGTTCCTCGGCCCGCTGGAGGCCTCCAAGCCCTGGGATACCAACGGCATAGATGGTGTGCACCGCTTCCTCAAGCGCCTGTGGAACATGGTGGCCGCCGGCGAGGGCTTCTCTTTCAGCGACGAAAAGGCCACGGCTGCCGAGCTCAAGAGCCTGCACAAACTGATCAAGAAACTCACCTGGGATATCGAGCATTTCTCATTCAACACGGCCGTCAGTGCCTTCATGATCTGCCTGAACGAACTGGGCAAGTGCAACAAGCGCGAGATCATCCAGCCGCTCATTGTACTGCTCACTCCCTTCGCTCCGCATATCTGCGAGGAGCTGTGGCAGGCCTCCGGAGGCGAAGGCTCGGTGTGCGATGCCCGGTGGCCCGTCTGCAACGAGGCTTATCTGGTCGAGGATACGGCCGTCTATAGCATCTCGTTCAACGGCAAGACCCGTTTCACGATGGAGTTCCCGATGGATGCCACTGCCCAGGAAATCGAGGCTCAGGTTTTGGCCAACGAGCAGGCCCAGAAGTATATCGAAGGCCGCACCCCGCGCAAGGTGATTGTCGTTCCCAAGAAAATCGTCAACATCGTACTGTAGTTTCAAGGTTTCCGGGCAGGTCGCCTGACAAACTTTCGCTTCGCTCATCCCTCCCACCGCTGCGCGGCGGGCCCCTCCCACTCACGAAGCCGTGGGCGGCCACGGGTTTGCACGGCGAGCCTGCCCGGAAACTGCTTGGAAACAGCCCGGAAACTGTATTATGCCAGTCGGTAGCGGCCGCCGCTGAGCGAGATGACGGCGCCGGCCAGTTCGAGCTGCATCATCTGCCCCAGCAATTCCCCGATATTGCCCCTGGCGGGCTGTTCCCCTCTTTTTTGACGGCTTTGCTGTCGCAAGGCCATCAGCTCTTCGAGACTGTAATCCTGTCCTTCTTCCATCAAGGCCAGAATCTCTGCCAGCGATGGTTCCAAGGTGGGGAAGAGACTGGGTTGGCTGGCTTCTTGCGGCCGGCCCAGGTCCCAGTTCATTTCGCGAAGCAGGTCGTCGGCCGTCTCGAAAAGGGCGGCCACCTGCGTTTTGATGAGCCAGTTGCAACCCCTCGAGCAAGGATCGATGTTTCGGCCGGGCAGGGCAAACACTTCGCGGTCGTAGTCGCGGGCCAGGCGGGCGGTGATGAGCGAGCCTCCCTTTTCGGCCGACTCGATGACGATGCAGGCGTCGCACAGGCCGGCCACGATGCGGTTGCGCTGGACGAAATTGGCGGCAAAGGGCAGGGTGCCGTGCGGAAACTCACTGAGCAGGGCGCCTTGTCGGACCATTTCGCCGGCCAGGCGCCAGTGTTGGGCAGGATAGATCTGGTCCAGCCCGTGGGCCAGTACACCGACCGTCTGCAGGCCATTGTCCAGGGCGGCACGATGGGCGCAGCCGTCGATGCCGCTGGCCAGCCCGCTCACCACCAGCAGGTCGGGGCAGGCACGGGCCAGGCCGGCCACCAGCTTTTCGGTCTGTTGGCGCCCGTAGGCGGTGAAGCGTCGTGTGCCCACGATGGAGACAATGCGGCGGGCTTCCAGATTGCAGTGACCTTTACGGTACAAGACCAGAGGCGCATCGGCGCAGGCTGCCAGGCGGCGGGGATAGTCTTCGTCGGCCAGACAGCTGAAGCCGAGTTGCCGGTCGTCGATAAAGCGCAGTTCCGCTTCGGCCTGCCGCTGGGGCTGTCCGCTCTGCAGCAGGGCCGGCAAAGCGGGTCGGATGTTGGGCACTTGGGCGAGTCGGACGGGATCGAGCAGGGCCTCGATGTCGTTGTCGAAAAAAGCCAGCAGTTCACGGGCCTTGGCCGGTGAGAGCGGATGCAGGAATGACAGTGTCAGGTAGTGGAATTGGGTGTTGTTCATGGTATGGTGTGTTTAAAATCGGGTCGCTGGCAGGGGGTCGGGCGTCAATCGCTCAGCTGTATGTCGGGAATGGCCGCCCGGAGTTTGGTCTCCAGCTCCGGGAAAAACTTGGGCCGGCCGTTGACCAGTGCCACAGTGGTCACCTTGGCCTTGACACAGAGCGTCATGCTGTCGGCCTGGTAGATGTCCTGGTAGAAAATCCAACGGACCCCCAGCTTGCGGATATACAACCGGGTCAGATACTCGTCGCGGCTGCGGAGCGGATGCTTGTAGTCTATCTCCACCCGTGAAACGATGAAATCGACTCCCTGGTCGTGGTAGTCGGCAAAGCTGATGTTGGCGCCGAGCAGGAATTCATGACGGGCATGCTCCAGGTAGTGCTGGTAGTTGGCGTTGTTGACAATGCCTTGCAAATCACATTCGTAATCGCGGACTTTCTGCCTCAGTTCGAAGATGTAGGGTGCCGGTAGCATGGTTTTTTGTTTTGCCTGCAAGTTACACATTTTTCCCGTGCCGTCACAATTTATTTGCTATTACCCCCCGTGCTTATTATTTTTGCGTTCCCAAGCCGCCCGGACAGGGTAGTCCAGGCAGCTTGCCATCAAGTCTGTAACTATGGTCAGGAAATTTGATTATCTCGTTATCGGCTCGGGTATCGCCGGTATGAGTTTCGCCCTGAAAGTGGCGCACAAAGGCACTGTGGCACTTATCTGCAAAGCCGGTCTGGAAGAAGCCAACACCTATTTTGCACAAGGCGGCATCGCCTCGGTCACCGATTTCAAGGTGGACAATTTCGACAAACACATCGAGGATACGATGATCGCCGGCGACTGGATCAGTGACCGCGCCGCCGTCGAGAAGGTGGTACGCAATGCGCCGGCCCAGATCCAGGCCCTCATCGACTGGGGTGTCAACTTCGACAAGAAGGAGAACGGTGAGTTCGACCTGCACCGCGAGGGCGGCCACAGCGAATTCCGCATCCTTCACCATGCCGACAATACCGGCGCTGAAATCCAGACTTCGCTGATCAAGGCCGTGCAGCGGCATCCCAACATCACGGTGTTTGAGAATTTCTATGCCGTCGAGATCATCACCCAGCACCACCTGGGCATCATCGTGACCCGTTATACGCCGGGTATCAAGTGCTACGGCGCCTATGTGCTGAACGAGCAGACGGGCGAGGTGGACACTTTCCTGTCGAAGATCACGGTCATGGCCACGGGCGGCTGCGAAGCCGTCTATCGCACCACCACCAATCCGCTTGTTGCCACGGGCGACGGCATCGCCATGGTCTATCGTGCCAAGGGGCAGGTCAAGGACATGGAGTTCATCCAGTTCCATCCCACGGCCCTCTATCACCCGGGCGACCGTCCGGCCTACCTCATCACCGAGGCCATGCGCGGTTACGGCGGCGTGCTGCGCACCCAGGACGGAGCCGAGTTCATGCAGAAATACGATGCGCGTCTGTCGCTGGCCCCGCGTGACATCGTGGCCCGCGCCATCGACAACGAGCTCAAGACACGCGGCGAGGACCATGTCTATCTCGACGTCACCCACAAAGACCCGGAAGAGACCCGTCGCCATTTCCCGAACATCTACAAGAAATGCCTGTCGATCGGCATTGACATCACCAAGGAATACATTCCGGTGGCACCGGCGGCCCATTATCTCTGCGGCGGCATCAAGGTCGATCTGGACGGACAGAGCAGCATCCGCCGGCTCTATGCCATCGGCGAATGTTCCTGCACCGGCCTGCACGGCGGCAACCGTCTGGCCAGCAACTCCCTGATCGAGGCGGTGGTCTATGCCGACGCGGCAGCCAAGCATTCACTCGAGGTGCTCGACCGTTACGAATTCAACGAGGATATTCCCGAATGGAACGACGAAGGCACCATCAGCAACGAGGAGCGCGTGCTCATCACCCAAAGTATGAAGGAGGTGAACCAGATCATGGAAGCCTATGTGGGCATCGTGCGCAGCAACACCCGCCTGGCCCGTGCCTGGAACCGCCTGGACATCCTCTACGAGGAGACCGAAGCTCTGTTCAAGCGCAGCAAGGCCACCCGTGAGCTTTGCGAACTGCGCAACATGATCAATGTGGGCTACCTGATCACCCGTCAGGCCATGGAACGCAAGGAGAGCCGCGGTCTGCACTATACCATCGACTATCCCAACAAAAAGGCGGAGTAGTCGCCAGGAATCTTTACACCTATGTCAACCGTTCTGTATCCCGATATCATCTTCGGCCCGGTCCACAGTCGCCGCCTGGGTTTGTCGCTGGGCATCAACCTGCTGCCCATCCAGCGCAAGTTCTGCACCTTCGACTGTGTCTATTGCGAATGCGGCCTGGGCGACATGGAGGGAGTCAAAAAACTGCCGACGGCCGACCAGTTGGAGACCGCCCTGCGCACCCGGCTCGAAAAGATGCGCGCCGAAGGCCAGTGCCCCGATGTGCTGACTTTTGCCGGCAACGGCGAACCCACCTTGCACCCTGAATTTCCAGAAATCGTGGAGCGGGTCAGGAAGGTGCGCGACGAGCTGTTTCCGACGGCCAAAATATCGGTGTTGTCCAACGCTACCCAAATCGGACGGCCGGAGATCCGCCAGGCCCTGCTGCGGGTCGATAACAACATCCTGAAGCTGGACAGCGCCTTTGAAGAGACGATGCGGCAGATGAACCGGCCCTGGCGCAAGGAATTTACCGTGGCCACCCTGGTCGAAAACCTGAAGGCCTTCCAGGGCCGTCTCATCATTCAGACCATGTTCCTGAAGGGCACATACCAGGGCCGCTCGTTCGACAATACCACCGAACGGGAGGTGAGCGCCTGGATACGCCTGGTCACCGAAATCGCCCCTCAGGGGGTGATGATCTATTCGCTCGACCGGGAAGCACCCGTCAGCACGCTGGAAAAGATACCTGCAGCGACCTTGCGGCAGATAGGCGACAGGCTGCAGGCCGCCACCCGGGCCGCCGGACTGGAAGTGAAGGTTTCGGTGGCAGGATAGTTTTTCCCCTTAGAACAAGAACCAGGAAAAATAGCAGAAGAGGCCGGAGCTCAGCAGAAGCAGGAGCAGGATGCGGCTGGCCCAGTTGTCGTTGGCATTGAAGAAATGTCCCATCATCACAGACCAGGGCAGGACGCTCAGCGTGAGACATTCATTCTTGAGGGGCGAGAGCAACATGCCTAGGAATACCAGTACAAACCAATTGAATATCAAGAAGGAAAGATAGCCTCTGACGCTGTTTTTCTCGCTGTAGAACTTGTTGAGCCGATACAGGGCGGCCACCAGGAACAGCAGAGCGCAGCACCCCAGGAAGAGCATTTCCTGCCAGGGACCGGGCCATTGGAAATCGAGGTAGTCGGGCAGACAGGCCAGGCAGTCGAGCAGCAATTCCCATCGTCCCAACAGGAAGCTGAGACCGGCAAAAATCCACACCACAGTCAGGATACCCGCAATGGAAGCCAGCAGTCGGCTGAAATTGAATGGATTGACCCAGTTGAAACTGAGCCACAGCAGGGGCAGTATGAGCAGCAGGGCGGGGACAAAGGCGGCAGCCAGCGTGGTGAAAAGGAAAACATTGAACACCTGTATCTGGCAGTTCTTGGCCTGGTAGCAGTCGAAGACATTGATCGTGGCCACCACCATCAGCGCGCTGGCCACCAGGGCTGAATTGGCGCCATAGGCCGGCGGGTAGCAGGCCGAGAAGACCAGGTAGAAGAAGACCGGGAAAATGCTGAGCGAATCAATCAGCTCGTAGCGCCGCACCAGGGTGTGCACGAGAAACAGGTTCAGCCCGACCAGGCAGAAATGGACCAGGGCGGTGAGCCAGGCCATGGAGGTGAAATGATCGGTCTGCCAGGCCAGGGGTGAAACCAGTGCGGGGCGCTCGGGAGTAAGGGCCTGAAACACCTGCGGCTGCCATTTGACGGCGAAAGCCATCATCAGGGCAAACAGGATCAAGGCTATCTGCCAGAGCCAGTCGCTGCGGGTGAGTGATTTCAGGTTCATGGGGCTTATAGATCAAAACCGATGTCGGAGCGGAAATAGACCTTGTCGAAGTGGATCTTGCGGGCATTGGCGAAACTCTTTGCCAGGGCTGCCTGCTTGTCGGCGCCGTAGGAGCTGACGGCCAGCACACGGCCGCCGTTGGTCAGGATTTGGCCGTTTTCGGCCTTGGTGCCGGCGTGGAAGACGATGCTGTCTTGCACCTGGTCGAGCCCGCTGATGACCTTGCCTTTCTCATAGGCTTCGGGATAGCCGCCCGAAACGAGCATGACGGTGACGGCGGCGCGGGGGTCGAAAGAGACCTGACACTGGTCGAGCCGGCCGGCGGCGACGCCTTCGAACAGTTCGACGATGTCGCTTTTGAGCCGCAGCATGACCACTTCGGTCTCGGGGTCGCCCATGCGGGCGTTGTATTCGATGACATAGGGTTCCATGTCCACCTCGATCAGGCCGAAGAAGATGAAGCCCCGGTAGTCGATGCCTTCGGCGGCCAGTCCCTCGACGGTGGGACGGATGATGCGGTCTTCGACCTTTTTCATGAACACTTCATTGGCAAAGGGCACGGGGGAAACGGCGCCCATGCCGCCGGTGTTCAGACCGGTGTTGCCTTCGCCCACGCGCTTGTAGTCTTTGGCCTCGGGCAGTATCTGATAATGGCGGCCGTCGGTCAGGACAAAGACCGAGCACTCGATGCCCGAGAGGAATTCTTCGAGCAGCACGGTGCGGCTGGCTTCGCCGAATTTGCCGTCGAGCATGTTGCGCAGTTCCGTCCGGGCCTCGTCGAGGTCGTCGATGATGAGTACGCCTTTACCGGCAGCCAGTCCGTCGGCTTTGAGCACATAAGGGGCCTTGAGTTGCTGCAGGAAGGCCAGGCCCTCTTCCAGGTTGTCTTTCGTGACGCTGATATAGCGGGCCGTGGGTATGTGATGCCGTAGCATGAAGGCTTTCGAGAAATCCTTGCTGCCTTCGAGCCGGGCGCCGCTCTTGGAGGGGCCGATGACCGGGATGCGGCTCAGACTGGCGTCGGCCCTGAAATAATCGACCACACCCTTGACCAGCGGATCTTCCGGCCCGACCACCACCATGTCGATGTGATGGTCCAATACGGCTTGTTTCAAGGCGGGGAAGTCGTCGGCCTTGACGGGCAGGTTGGTTCCGACCTGGGCTGTGCCGGCGTTGCCGGGAGCGATGTAGAGTTGGTCGACTTTGGGACTTTGGGCAATTTTCCATGCCAGGGCGTGTTCGCGGCCGCCTGAACCGAGCAGTAGGATATTCATAATGGTGATGATTTGCTTTTCGGGCGGTAAAAGTACAGAAAAAGCCTCACAATTTCAATACGAAAACGGCCCCCATTTGTGTCTGCCGGCAGCCATCGATGCTTTCCAGGCCGCTGCCCACGGAGGAGCGGTCGCTGTAGCGGGTGTGCCTCAGGCGCAAATCCACCTGCCAGCAGGGGCTGAGGCGCAGCCCCAGCAGCAGGACGGTGCGCTGCCCCTGGCCCGAAACCGAGGCAAAGGGCAGGCCGCCGGCCAGGTCGGGCTGATAGGAGGAAAGGCTCAACCCTCCGGTGTCGAACAGGCTGTGTTGCAGGCTCAGTACCCAGGGCTGCCGGTCGGGATTGAGCCGGAGTTCCTGACTGACCACGCAGCCTTGCCGGCCTGCGGCTTCTTGCAGGATTTTTTGCCAATGGATATCGGCGGTGGCCCGGTAGCGCCAACCCTCGTTTGTGAGGCTCAGTTGCAGGCGGGCCTGGCGGCGTCGCCGCGCCTGCAGGGGGGCGACACCGGGCAGGCATTCGTCGGCGGGCAACTGGCGCGGGCCGATCTTTTCCTTGAAGCGCAGCAGGCATTCTGTGCGACGGTCGGCGGCATAGCGTCCTTCGACCATCAGTTCGCTGCCCTTCGAAGGGGCATTGACCTGGTACTTGAGCCAGGGAAAGCGGTAGCAGTCGAGATAGGCCGTCAAGGCCCAGTTTTTCAGCAGGCGGCAGTCGATCCAGGCAAACATGCCTTCTTCGTTGGCAGCACTGCTGTTTTCCCCGAAGGCGGCGGCAAAGGGCGCCTGGTAGCCGGTGCCGTAGTGCCGGTACGACAGCAGGCAGTGCAACAGGGGATGCGCCTGCCAGCTCAGACTGGCCAGCCCCGACAGGCTGCCCCGGGCATCGCAGGCCAGTTCACCGCCCAGGAGCAGTTGCCGGTATCTCAGGCGGCCGTCCAGGGAAAGGTTGCCGCCCTGCCGGCCCCGGAACTGGTAGCGGCGGTAGGGTTGGCTGTCGGGTTGCCATGTGGTGTCGAACAGGAAGTAGAGCGCATTGACCGACCATTGTGCCCAGGACTGCCGGTAACCGAGCTGTCCGCCGCTTTGGATGAGCCCCGTGTTGGCTCGGCAGGCCTGCTCGTTGAGCGTACGGTGCAGGCCGTCTTTTTTGAGCGAGGTGAAAAGGCTGTCCTGTTTGCGGGTATCAATGCGCTGGCGGGAGTAGAAGGCCATCAGTGACCAGTGGCGGCCCAGGTCGAGCTGGAGGCCGCCGCCGCGCAGACAGCCCGTCTCGGCTGTCGAGCGGTGCGGCCGAAGGCCGCCCCCCTGGCCCATCAGGGCCGCGGCGGCGGCCGCCTTGCCCCCGAAGGTCCCCGCGTGGCACACCAGCCCCCGGCCCATCGATACATGATAGTCGCCCAGGACCAGGTTTTTCAGCCTGCCGCCCTCCTTGTACTGGAGATAACCGGACAGGTAGTCGATCCCTTTTTCGCCCGCATCCTTTTCTGTGGCCAGGCCGCCCTGCCAGTGCCGGCCATATTGGCCCTGCCATACCAGGGAGGCGGCCAGCGGCGAACCCAGGTAGGCCTTGGATAATTGTCGCAGGCTGTCCGAGTCGAGATAGCCTTTTTTTCGTTGCAGACTGCCATCGGTCTTGATCCTCAGGCGCTGGCGGAATGGGCCGTATCCCGGGCCTTTCCTGTCGTTGTCCCGGCTTGTCCCCACCACGATGAAGGGGCGCAGGGCCCTGACCGTCCATTCGTCCCAACCTTCGATGAGCAGCAGGTCGGAAACCCCTGCCAGCGGACGGTGGCGGTCGAGAAAGTCGGCCAACGATGCTTTCTGGCGCTCATCAAGGAAAGGCAGCCGAGCCAGTTCCTGCTCACCGGCCTGGTTCAGGTCGATGGGATGCTCGAGCAGGTCGGCCAGGTCTTCGTAGAGGCTTTCCATCTCCTCTTCGGAATGCCCTTCCAGCCACTCCTCCCACAGGCGCTCCAACTCCTGGGACACGCCGCCCGCTTCCTGGGCCGGAAGATGGACGCTCCCCAGCACAAGCGCCCCGGCCAGCCATAGGATCCATCTCTTTTTCATGGCCGCGACAGACGATAGTGCAGACTCCCCGCCAGAGACAGCGGCAGCTCCGCTTGATAGGACAATCCCAAGTCGATGCCCCAACGCCCTGTCTGATAGCCCAGGCCGGCGCTTAGGCAGGGATAGGGCCAGCGCGCTCCCAGCCGCAGCAGAAAGCAGTCGGGGATGATGTGGTATTCGCCTCCCAAACGCCACAGGCAGGGCTCGCCGATTTGTTTTTCCAATTCCCCGGCTGCCAGCAGGTCGGAGGATACCCGCCGCAGCATCCCTATCCGGCAGTCGCAGTGAAAGCCATAGTCGCTGTGGGGAAGCAGGTTGAAGGTGTGCAGATAGACAGTCCTCAGGTGGTCGAGCCGGCAGGCCATCCGGCAGTGCATGAGCCACAGCCAATGACTGTCACGGCCCACGGCAAGCCGTTGTCCACCCAGGCCCAGACTCCCCGCAATCTTGTCGGACAGGCTTCTGCTTGCCGTCAGCAGCAGGTCTTGCCCGGCCAGGGTGGAAGGCCCCGAACAGCCCAGGTGCAGCTGCAGTCCGGTCTGGCGGCATTTGCCGTCGGCTTGCCATGAGTAGCGTGAAAGCCCTCTCTGACCGTGAGGCAGACGCAGCGTGGCTTGCAGGTGATCGATTTGAAAAACAGGGGAGGGCGCATCGCCAGCCGGCGGCCTGGTTTCGCCAGCCGGCGGTCTCATTTCTTCGGGGAAGAACAGTAGGTCGCCCATTCCCAGGCAGGCGGCATTGCCCAGGCAATCGGCGGCAGTGAGCCTTTGGGCAGGGACTGTCGCAGCCCACAGACAGGCGGCCGTCAGGCAGACGGCCTGCAGTGACAGGAAGTGTTTCATGATAGAACGGATTCAAGGTTGGCGGCAAAAATAGGAAGCCTGGCCGGAAAATCTCATGCCCCAAGAGTTGATAATACTTCCCCAAAGTAGAATCTTATAATTATAATGTCTAATTTTGCGCCATGCGAAAACTGATACTTCTGCTATGTTTTCTGCCTTTGGCATGGATATCGGTGGCCCAGCAGCCGGCCGACTATGTGTCGTTGTCGTCGAGAAACGTGACCGTGCCGGCCTATGTCAATGCCTATGGTGACACGGTCCCCTATGTCGCGCTCAAACCTTATTATATCTATGGCCCCTTGCGCTTCCGCTCCCAGAAACAGGAAAAACTCTATTGGAAAACCGTCCGCGACGTGCGCAAGTGCCTGCCGCTGGCCAAGCTGGTGGCCAGTACGCTGATCGAGACCACGGAGTACATCCAGACCCTGCCCGACGACAAGGCGCGCGAGAAACATCTGAGGCAGATGGAGAAAGACTTGGTCAAGGAGTATGAGCCCGTGCTGCGCAAGATGACCTACAGCCAGGGCAAGGTGCTGCTGCGACTGATTGCCCGCGAATGCGATTCCACTCCCTACGATATACTGAAAGGCTACATCGGCACCTTCTCGGCCAATTTCTGGCAGGGGGTGGCCAAACTCTTCACGGCCGATCTGAAGACCGACTACCAGCCCGAAGGACGGGATGCCATGATCGAGCAGGTGGCCGTCCTCATCGAGCAGGGGGAATTATAGGTGGAAAACTTCCCGGATTTTATCGACATAATCGAGTTTTTCCCAGGTGAAAAGCTCGACTTCGACATCGCGGTTGCCTTCGTAGCGTGACTCGAAATGCTTGACCAGCTTTTGCGGCTCACGGCCGAAATGGCCGTAGGCGGCTGTTTCCGAGTAGATCGGTTTGCGCAGTTGCAAGCGCTCTTCGATGGCCTTGGGCCTGAGGTCGAACAGGCGGCCCACTTCCTGGGCGATCTGCCCGTCGGTCATGGCCACTTTGGATTTGCCGTAGGTGTTGACATAGATATTGACGGGCTCGGCCACGCCGATGGCATAGGAAATCTGGATGAGCACCTCGTCCGACACCCCGGCAGCCACCAGGTTCTTGGCGATGTGACGGGCTGCGTAGGCGGCCGAACGGTCCACCTTGGAAGGATCCTTGCCCGAGAAAGCACCGCCCCCGTGGGCTCCTTTGCCCCCGTAGGTATCGACGATGATCTTCCGGCCTGTCAGACCGCTGTCGCCGTGAGGGCCGCCGATGACGAACTTGCCGGTGGGGTTGACAAACAGGATGAGGCGGTCGTCGAGCAGGGCGCGCAGGCGGTCGTCCTTGCCGAACACCCGGGGCAGGAGATAGCGTTTCACATCCTGGCGGATCTGGTCGAGCATCTGGGCATCGGCTTCATCCTGCGATAGTTTGGCGCCGGCCTGGATAAATTCGTCGTGCTGGGTGGACACCACGATGGTATGGATACGCATGGGGCGTCCGTCGTCGTGATACTCGACGGTGACCTGGGCCTTGGAGTCGGGACGCAGGTAGGTCATCACCTTGCCTTCGCGGCGGATGGCGGCCAGTTCTTTGAGCAGACGGTGTGAGAGTTCGAGCGGCAGGGGCATGTAGTTGTCGGTGTCACGGCAGGCATAGCCGAACATCATGCCCTGGTCGCCGGCCCCCTGGTTCATGGGGTCTTCCTTGGCCGTGCCGTCGACACCGCGGTTGATGTCGTCCGACTGCTCGTGGATGGCCGACAGCACGCCGCACGACGAGCCGTCGAATTTGTATTCACTCTTGGTGTAGCCGATATGGTTGATGACCTGACGGGCGATTTCCTGCACATCGATGTAGATGCTCGATTTGACTTCGCCGGCCAGAATGACCTGTCCGGTGGTGACCATGGTCTCACAGGCGGTTTTCGACTGGGGATCGTAGGCCAGGAAATTATCGACCAGCGCGTCGGAAATCTGATCGGCCACCTTGTCGGGGTGACCTTCGGATACAGATTCGGAAGTGAATAGATATGCCATACTATTATGGATTTTTTCAAGGGTCACAAAGATAGTGCAAAAATTTTGGATTGCGCTCTTACTTGCTGTATCTTTACCACTTGATTCAAGAGACGTTCCATGATCACAGCATTTGGCAAAGACTACGAACTGATTGACTGCGGCGATTTCGAAAAACTCGAACGCTTCGGTCGCTATCGTCTGCGTCGTCCCGAGCCGCAGGCCATCTGGCCCAAGGCACTCCCTCAATCGGAGTGGCAGCAGGCCGATGCCTGGTTCAAGCGCAGTTCGGGCGCTGCCGCCGCCGATGGTTCCGAGCGGGGCGAATGGCTCTTGCGCCCCCAAATGCCCGACCGCTGGACGGTGACCTATCCCTGCCGCCAGCAGCAGCTTTGCTTCCGCCTGGGGATGACCTCTTTCAAGCATGTCGGCCTGTTTCCTGAACAGGCAGCCAACTGGGATTTCATCTACGACAGCGTCAAACAGCTGCCCGCTACGCCCCAGGTGCTCAATTTGTTTGCCTACACCGGCGGAGCCACACTGGCTGCCCGGGCGGCCGGTGCCGAGGTGACCCATCTGGATGCCGTGCGCCAGGTGGTCAATTGGGCACACGACAACATGGAACTCTCCGGCCTGGACAATGTGCGCTGGATTGTCGAAGATGCCATGAACTATGTCCGTCGCGAAGCGCGCCGGGGCAAACGCTACCAGGGCATCATCCTGGATCCGCCCGCCTACGGCCGCGGCCCGAAGGGAGAGAAGTGGATCCTGTCGGAAAGCATGGCCGAGCTGATGGCGGCCTGTGCCCAGCTGCTCGACCCGCAACGCGGCTTTGTGGTGCTCAATCTCTATTCGATGGGTTTCTCGCCCCTGATTGCCGACAATTTGTTGCGCGTCTGGTTCCCCTATGCCCAGGCGGTGGAACACGGAGAATTGTGCATGCAGGACCGGAGCGGCCGGACACTGCCCCTGAGTGTATATGCAAGATTCAGACACATAGAATAGTATGCAGAAACTAGTTGTCCTGACGGGCGCCGGCATGAGCGCCGAGAGCGGTATCAGCACCTTCCGCGACAACGGAGGCTTGTGGGACCAATACCGCGTGGAGGATGTGGCCACCCCCGAAGGCTGGCAGCGCAATCCCCAACTGGTGACAGATTTCTACAACGGCCAGCGCGAGAAACTGCTCACGGTCCGGCCCAATGCCGGACACCTGGGCTTGGCCCGCCTGGAAGAGAAGTACGATGTCCACATCATCACCCAGAATATCGACGACCTGCACGAACGGGCCGGCAGCAGCCACATCGTGCATCTCCACGGCGAGCTGGTCAAAATGCGGGGCTGTGTGCACGAAGACTACATCGTCACGCTCCAACCCGAAGAGTATCGCCAGCGTTATGGGGCCAAGACCCCCTATGGCGACCTGCTCCGCCCGCACATCGTCTGGTTTGGCGAGGCGGTGCCCATGATCGAGCCGGCCATCGAATTGACCCAGCAGGCCGATATCTACGTGGTGATCGGTTCCTCCTTGCAGGTCTATCCGGCCGCCGGTCTGGTGCATTACCTGCCCCAGGGCGTGCCGCTCTATGTCATCGATCCCAAGGAAGTGCCCCTGCCATCCCGCCCGAATGTCCATTTTCTGCAGATGACAGCCACCAAAGGGGTGGAAGAATTACTCAAAAGATTGATGTAAAATATTGATTATGAGATATACAAACTTGATTATCATCGGCCTGGCCGCGCTTATGCTGAGTGCTTGCGGCCAGCCTCGTTTCCAGGTGGAAGGCAGTGTGGAAGGAGCCGAAGGGAAGATCCTCTATTTCGAACAGCAGGGTCTGGGTGCCGTCACCATGTTGGATTCCCAAGTGCTCAAGCCGTCGGGCCGCTTCCGTTTCAAAGCCGAGGTGCCCGCCTATCCCGAGTTCTACCGTCTGCGGCTGGAAGGAAAGTCCATTCCTCTGGCGGTTGACAGCGCCGTCCACCTGATGGTCCACAGCCAGGCGGAGCATTTCAACAGCGACTACCGGGTGGAAGGATCGGAAATCTGCCTCCAGTTGCAGGAGCTTTTGCAGCTCAAGCAGGAGGTGGCGGCACGCTATGACACGGTCAATGCCAGCTTCCGCCAGAAGGAAATCAGCCAGGATGCCTATATCGAGGCCATCCGTGCCATGGCCGACGACTACAAGCAACAGGCCTTGCCCTTTATCTATGGCAATCCCCGTTCGGCGGCCGCCTATTACGCCCTCTACCAGCGTCTGCAGCGCCTGTTGCTGTTCAACCCCAACGACCACACCGACAACCAGGCCTTCGCCGCCGTGGCCACCAGCTGGCAGCAGTTCTATCCCGAATCGCCCCGCACGGCCAACCTGGTGCGCCTGACCCTTTCGGGCATGAGCCAGATCCGCAAGGAACGCCAGCAAAGCGAAGCCCCGGCCCATACGCCCGAGGTGGTCGAACTGGACAAGATGCACAGTTTCGACATCACCCTGCCCAACATTTTCGGTCAGGCCGTCTCGCTGTCCAGCCTGGAAGGCAAGGTCGTCATGCTCGATTTCACCGCCTACCAGACCGACTATTCGGCCTCCCGCACCCTGACCATGCGCGAGCTATACAATCGCTACGAGTCCTACGGCTTTGAGATATTCCAGGTTTCGCTCGACACGGACGAGCATTTTTGGAAGACCTCGGCCCTGAACCTGCCCTGGATCTGCGTACGCGACCAAAACAGCCTGCGTTCGACCTATGCCCTGCAGTATTATGTGCAGCAGCTGCCCACGTTCTTCCTGATCGACCGGCACGGCAACATTGCCGCCCGCGACGAAACCATCAAGGATTTGGAAAAGGAAATCGTCCGCCTGCTCAGAGAGAAATAAAAAATTTTTTGCATTTTATTTTCCGATAAGCGAATTAATACTTACTTTTGCCTCACATAAAGAGAGTTCCGACCAGCGGCCTGGTCGGGATTCTTTTTGTTTTACTCTTAGAAAAAAGGATTATGGCTATCAATTACATGACCGAAAGCGGTTTCAAGAAACTGCAGGAAGAAATTGAATATCTCGAAACGGTGAAGCGTCCCGAAATCGCCCATCAGATCTCGGAAGCCCGGGAAAAAGGCGATTTGTCGGAAAATGCCGAATACGATGCCGCCAAGGAGGCCCAGGGTATGCTCGAAATGAAGCTGGCCAACCTCAAGGAGATGCTGGTCAACGCCCGCATCCTGGACGAGAACAAGGTCGATACGAGCGAGGTGCAGATCCTCACTTGCGTCCATCTGGTCAATGTCAAGAACAACCAGGCCATCGCCTATACCATAGTGCCCGAAACGGAAGCCAACCTCAAGGAAAAGAAGATTTCTGTCAGCTCGCCCATCGCCAAGGGCCTGCTGGGCAAGAAAGCCGGTGAGGTGGTCGATATTACGGTGCCTGCCGGGGTGCTCACGTTCAAGATCGAAAAAATCACCTTACCCGAATAAGCCATGGCCAGCATCTTCAGTCGCATCATCGCCGGTGAGATTCCCTGCTACAAGGTGGCCGAGAACGACCGTTTCTTTGCATTCCTGGATATCAATCCCTTGCAGGAAGGCCATACGCTGGTCATTCCCAAGGAAGAAAAGGACTATCTGTTCGACTATGACGACCAGACCGTGGCCGATCTCGTGGTATTTGCCAAGCAGATTGCCGTGGCTATGAAAAAGGTGATTCCCTGCCAGCGTATCGGCATGGCCGTGCTGGGCATGGAAGTGCCCCATGCCCATGTCCATCTGGTGCCTCTCAACAAGGAGACAGACATGCTCTTTTCCAATCCAAAGAAGAAATTCAGCCCGGCTGAGATGGCTGAAATCGCCCGCAAGATCAACGCGGCTCTCTAATCGTCCAAGTGGGTGATGCCCTGCCGGACGTGCTTTTTCCACCTCATACGGATGACATCTGCCACGCAGGTTTCCTCGTCGAAGCCGCGGGCGCGGGCATAGCTGCGTGCCATCAGGTCCAGGGCGGCGCGATCGATGTTGATGCGCTCGAAATTGCGGCAGCCGTCCTTTTGGCCGACGCGGCCGAAATGCAGCCGGTTCAGATCGATCATCTCCACCCGGGGCTCGCCATTTTCCATACCCAGCAGGATGTTGCCGCAGGAATAGTCGGCATGTCGGATGCCTGCTTCATGCAGCCGCGCCGTATAGCGGCCCACGGCTTCGAGATAGGCATCGCGGTGCGGCAGCTCGGGGTGGCCGATGAGGTCGTTCATCGTCAGGGGCAGGGCAGAGGCCAGGCTCACATAGTAGCTGTCTTGCAGCAGCCCCCAGCGACGGCGTTCCACGTAGCCCACCGGAGCAGGAGTTTCCTGCCCTTTGGCCACCATCTGGCAGGCATATTCAAACGAGCGGCGGGCCTTGCTTTTGACCACCCAGCCGTAGATGAGGCGGCGCAGCCAGACGGGGCGCTGGAAAGATTTCACAACGACGGTGGTCGCCTGACTGGAGGGTTTGCCGGTTTTCTCCGATGGGCCGGTCTGCTCCGCAATGTCCGAAACATCTGCCGGGAACACGCTCTGTCCCGCAGTGTGCAGGCCGCCCGCGGGAATGATGATTTTTTTCAAGGTGTTGCGCCCCTGGTAGAGCACTTCCCCTTCCCGATCGAAGCTTTGCGGCAGGCGGCAGAGCCAGCCTCCCAACTCCCGGAACCCGTCTGCCGTGCGGAAACTCTGGCAACGGACCAGGTTGGCCAGGCGGTTGGTCAGGGGCGAGAGGTTGCGGTGCAGGCGCAAGGGACCGTGCAACTGTTGCAGGAAGAAGTCCTGATGGCGACGGTTGAGCAGGGCGATGCGCTCTTTCTTGCCCTTACGGTCGCTGATGCGTTTGCTCATGGGGCGGATGCGGTAGTAGAGCCGCACCTGGTCGAGTTGGTGCACCTCGCCGCCGTATTTGAGCATCGACAGCCAGAAATCCCAGTCTTCGCGGCCGGACAGTTGCTCGCAATAGCCTCCAAACCGGAGGGCGTCCTCCCGGCGATAGACGGCACTGACATAGATCTGGTTGTGCATGGCCAGGCGGTGGAGGCTGAAGACGGGAAGTTTCCATTCCCCATCTCTTTCTCCGAAATACTCCGCCCGGGCATAGACCACTTTCACCCCCGGATGCTGCTGCAACACATCGACAGCCTCGGCGATGTAGGCTGGATGGATCAGGTCGTCGGCATCGACGGGCAGGATGTACTCACCCCGGGCCAGCCGCAGGGCGTGATTGCGGGCGGCAGCCACCCCGGCGTTGTCTTGCCGATGGTAATGGAAACGGCCGTCCTGCTCGCAAAAGCGACGGGCGATCTCGCCGCTGCAGTCGGTCGATCCGTCATCCACGATGATGACCTCCAGGTGGGGGTAATCGACAGCGGCCACAGAAGAGAGCGTCTCCTGCAGGAAGTCTGCCATGTTATAGACAGGAATGATGACCGTGACGAGGGGCTGGGAGGCCATGACACTTAGATTTTATCGAGACCTTTGGTGTATTTGGTCCAGTAGTATTTCAGCGGATGGGTGTATTTGAGCCGTTTCCAGGGCCGGCTGCCGTGGGGCAGGTGCAGCACGGCATTGTCGAGCATCAGGTAGTTGTTGAAGCCCAACTCCAGCGATTTGTGGGAGATGAACACATCAAACCAGTTCTTCTCCGGGTTGAGCTGATGGAAATCGTAGGCCTGCAGCAGCTGCAGCGTGAGCAGGGTGCAGCAGAAGCTCAGGCGCTTGCGGGTGGCCACGACGGCCGGACGGGGGTGCAGCCAGCGCTGGAACCGGCTCTGGCGGGCATAGTGGTAGGGGAAGCAGATATCTCCCTCCTTGTCGATGGTGACGGCTGCGATCATGCCGGCATGCGTGGCATCCCCTTTCTCCAAAAAATGCAACATCTGCTGTATCGTTTTTTCCTCCACCATCACATCCGATTCGACGATGAGCAGGTGGGCCTGTTCTTCCAGGGCCCGCTGCTGGGCCATCTGCAGCACCAGCAGGTAGTTGGGCGAGGGATGGTCGGTCAGGTCCTGGAGGTTGACCAGTCGGAAGCCCTTGTCGGCGGCCAGCCGGGTCAGGGCCTGGGTGGTCTCCGGGCTGCTGAAATCGTTGTAGATGGTATAGTCGAGCGGTCGGTCCAGCTGGGAGGCCATGATGCACTCCACCGTCCGGCGGGTGGTGTCGGGCGAGTCTTTGACCGGGGTGATGATATGCAGGTTTTGCATGATTCAGTAAAGTAGTTCAAACTGCCAGCCCTGGGCGAGGCAATATTCGATAAACAGCGGCAAGGCGTAGCGCAGGTTCTTCTCGGCCTTGAGCGAGTCGTGAAACACGATGATCGAACCGTTGCGTATATAGCGGCAGGCATTGTCGAGCACCTGTTGCCCGCTGAGCCTGCGTGAATAGTCGCGCGGCACCACATCGGACAGTTCCAGCTGGTAGCGTTTGCGCAGGTAGCGCAATTGCGAAGGCCGGACAATGCCGTGGGGCGGCCGGTAGAGCGGGCTGTGGATGAGCCGGGCAGCCTGTTCGATATTGTCGTAGTAGCGGCGGTCGGCCATCTTCAAGCCCTGCGCGTGGTTGTAGGAATGGTTGCCGGTGCGGTGCCCCCGTCGCAGGATCTCTTGATAGACCTCGGGGTGCTTATGCACATTCTCCCCCACGCAGAAGAAGGTGGCCTTGATGCCGTAGCGGTCCAACACATCCAACACCCAGGGGGTCACCTCGGGAATCGGACCGTCATCGAAACTGAGATAGATCTTTTTCTCCCCGGCGTCGCGACGCCATTCCATGCCCCGGCCGATGCGCAGCCACCAGGGCAGCTGTTCGATGAGCATGGGCCTTAGCGGATGAGTTGATACTTGCGGGCGTATTCCTGGAAGGCTTGTCCGTATTTGATGTATGAGTCCTCATCGTAATTGCCTACCATCGACAAGGTGCTCTGCATGGCATAGAGCTGGTTGCTCACCAGTCTCAGTGCCGAACCCCACTTCGAAGTGGGATGGCTGAACACCCAGTCGAGACTCTCGCAAGAGACGGCCATGGCCTTGTCGAGCATGGCACGGGCCTCGACGGGACGGCTCATCTTGTAGTAGGCCTCGATGATTTCCAGTGTGCCGGCCATGCCGCCATCGACATAGTTGATCGGGAAGCGCTCCTCGGGGAAGACTTCGAAGCACTTGTCGATGGCCTGCTGGGCCAGATCGAACCTGCGTTCGTTGGCCAGGGCCCGGATGAGGATGCCGAACATCTGACGCTGGGTGCGGCACATGCGGGTGATATTCTCATCGAGATAGACGGTCGAATCCTGGATGTTGCCCCAGCGGAACTGGTGGCAGAGATTGTCGAACATCTTGTCGGTGTCGATGGTGCGGGCCACCGGTGCGATCTTGTAGATGAGCCCTTCGTGGATGAAGTAGTTCTGGTAGGTGCTCATCAAGTCGGGATCGACCGTGACGGCGAAATACATGGGACGGGTCCAATGGTTTTCCTCCAACAGTTTGAGCAACATCAGCTCATGCTTGCCCACATAGGATTTGCCGCCCAGGTCGAAGTCCATCTTGGACACGATGCGGTTGGCAAACTTCTCATCGACATATTTGTTGTCGAGCACTTCGTCGCGTTCGACGGGCAGGTAGAGCTTGCGGGCCGGCAGGTAGTCCACATTCTCGTCGTAGCCGGGAATCTTCTTGGTGAATTCCTTTTCGCTCTCCAACCAGGCAAAGGCTGTCTGCAGGGAGATGGAGTCGCGGCTGCGCGGGATGATGCGGGCAATGTCGCGGCGGCCGTTGGAATACATCGTCTCAGGCCAGCTCACGGGGAAGGCCGAAGACTCGTAGTAGGGCCGCAGCATCTGGTTGTAGTACCAGTCGGTCTGCAGGTAGGACATGTTGCAGACGCGGACATCGGTACGCACGCCCTCCACCTCCTGGATGTACCACAGGGGGAAGGTGTCGTTGTCGCCGTTGGTGAAGATGATGGCATCCTCTTCGCAGCCCACCAGGTAGTTGTAGGCAAAATCGCGGCAGGTGTAGCGG
>Ga0079305_1001123_pt1 | contig 40351 bp, 29 predicted proteins | sample LMS_cellobiose_e_FD_79183 | JGI IMG/M metagenome (GOLD analysis project Ga0079305, IMG submission 79183) | Rumen-fistulated moose microbial communities from Alaska, USA - LMS_cellobiose_enrichment | ecosystem: Host-associated > Mammals > Digestive system > Stomach > Rumen fluid ... | reverse complement strand
TTTCTGAGACTGTCCAGACGCGTTTTGACGAAGACGGGGTATTCAGAGGTGATGTACAAATCCAGGCACTCAACCATGATGCATACAATCTACGGCTTATTAAAGACAAGTTCGCTACGGATGAGGAGCGCGTCGAGGATATTGAAAAAGACGAAAAGCTGACTGTGCTGCATATCGATGACGTGGGGAAGGATTATTCGAATGAGGCCGATATTTCCTATTCTTTTGAACAGGAAGAAGTCCGTCTTGGAGGCGATTTTGTCTATATTCGCCCCATCCTGAGCAGTTTCCATGGAGAAAACAGCTTCCGGGATCCGGAACGTAAGATCCCTGTTGATTTCCCATATAAGAGCCAAATCAAATACATTTTCTCGATGGTCATTCCTGATGGCTACGCTGTTGAATCATTGCCGGATCCTGTTTGGATCACGTGCCCTACCGCTGGAGGAATGTCAGTCAGAATCCAATACAATCTTATTGGTAACAAGTTGCATGGCGTTTTTCTGTTCAATAACCCTTCCATGATAGTTATGCCTGAGTATTATCCTGATTTCCAGATGTTCTGGTCAAGTGTTGCCAAGGCGGAGAAGGCTATTATAATTCTTAAGAAACAATGAGAGCGGCTCCATTGATTCTGCTGTTGCTTTTTCCTGTTTTTGTTCAAGCGAAAGAGCATGCTGTCATTCACAAGGATGTGCAGCAATTCACAATGAACTCAAAATTGACCGGTTCCCTGGAGGTTGAAAGGGAAGTGACTGTCTATGACGAATGGGGGCTGTTTGAAGCGTCCATTGTTGTTTATACCAGTGAATTCGAGAGTCTTTCATCTTTCAGCGGGAGCCTCGATGATGGTTCCGGAAAGGTTAAGAAGCTGAAAAAAAGCGACTTGGTAAGTGTATCAATTGCCTCAGGTTTGGCAGGGGACGGTTTTCTTACCAGTTATATCCCTTCTGCTTCTTATCCGTTTACAGTCAAGTATAAGTACACTAAGCATTACCGGAAAGGGTATCATGATTTCCCTTCTTTCTTCCCTCTTATGACTGAGAACGTGTCTTTGGACTATGGGTCCTTTACGCTCATAGTCCCCTCAGGGACGCATATTCATACGAAATCAAGAAGTATGAAGGGCACGGAGAGAAAAGAGAAAAATAATGATGTTTATTGCTGGGAATGTCAATCATATCCAGGATATGTGGCAGAGGACAGCATGCCGTCGCCACGCTCGTTTCTTCCGCAGGTGCATGCCGCTCCGGTTGATTTTACGTATGACGGAATCTCAGGTACTCAGGAAAACTGGACTTCGCTTGGAGGGTGGCTGTATGAATTGATGCGTGATTCGGATGATCTGCCTTCAGCCACCGTGAAACGCATTCAGGAAAGCAGTTCTTCGGATAATAACAAACTGGAGACAATCCGTCGAATTTGGAACGAACTGCGTGACAAGACCCGTTACGTCAGCATCCAGTTCGGAATCGGTGGATATCGGCCTTTCAAGGCTTCACTGGTGGATAAAAGTGGGCTTGGCGATTGCAAGGCGCTTTCCAATTATATGCGTTGTATGCTCAAGGCCGCAGGAGTTGATTCTTACTACACCGTCCTGAATACGGACTCTGCGCGTTTGGATCGTGATTTTTCCTGCCTGTCTCAGTCGAATCATGTCATGCTTTGCGTTCCGCTGCCGGAAGCGCATGATACCCTATGGCTTGAATGCACAAACCCGGCGACTCCTCTTGGGTATCGACACGACGATATCGCGGGGCACGATGTCCTGCTTGTCAAGGAGGATGGGGGATCTTTGTTGGAAGTCCCTCCTTATCCCGATTCTTTGCAGACATCTACTCTGGATACCAAAATTGCATTGGAGGCAGATGGAAGTGCCCATTTGGCGGTTATTAGAAAAGACTGCTGTAGCTTGTCGGAAGGCTGGATTGGTTTCACTGACAGACCGGTGAAGGAGCAGCGTGACAAGGTATTGAGGAACGTGGCTTTCCATGTTGATAACTATCAGCAGACATCCTACAGAAACAATTTTAATGAATATGATGGCAGAGGATGGATTCCAGAGGCAGAGATCGGTTATTCCTTTGATGTGAGGTCTTATGCCCAGTCATTAGGTGATCGGCTGATTTTGCCTGTCAATCCTATATCTAAACGCATGGGCGCCCAAAGAAGCAAACGGGTTAATCCGCTCGTCATCAGGAATGGAAGTCATTATATTGACAAGATCGTAATATCCATCCCACAAGGATATACTGTCGAAAGTCTTCCGGGAAATATTGAGCTGGACGAGAAATGGGGGCATTTCAGCAGCAGTATAGAAAACATCGGTGGCTCTATTCTCATTTCCCAGAGTATCTCTCTGACTCCTGTTATTGCAGCCCCGGAAGCTTACGACTCCTATAGGGAATTTGCTCGAAAGGTCAATATGGCGTTTAAAGAAACCATTGTCCTTAGAAAACACTGAATCCCAAAGCCTCGCTCATCAACTTCCATTATTTTTCAATTCTTTACGCAAAAAAAAGAGGTCACAAATGTGGCCTCTTTTTTCATCATCGCTTATGCTCCGAAGTTGTCGTACAGGATCGATTCAGGTGCGACTCCGAGGGAGTCAAGCAACTTGTTGACAGAAGCAACCATCATAGGCGGGCCGCACATGAAGTATTTGATGTCCTCCGGTGCCTCGTGGTCCTTCAGATAAGTGTCGTACATGACCTGATGGACAAATCCCGGGGTGTACTTGACTCCTGCTGCATCGGCTGCCGGATCCGGACGGTCGAGAGCGAGGGTAAAGTGGAAGTTCGGGAATTCCTTTTCGATCTCTGCGAAATCTTCGAGATAGAACGCCTCGACAAGGGCACGTGCTCCATAGAAGAAGCGGACGGGCTTTTTGGTCTTGAGGGTCTTGAAAAGGTGCATGATATGGCTCCTGAGAGGTGCCATTCCGGCGCCACCACCAACGAAGATATATTCCTGGGTATCCGGATCATTGGTAGGAAGGAGGAACTCTCCGTAAGGGCCGCTGATCATAACCTTGTCACCCGGCTTGCGGGAGAAGACATAGGTTGAGGCGATTCCCGGAGGAACAGGCAGCATCTTGAATACTCCGCGAGGCTGGCTCCTGTCGAAAGGTGGAGTGGCGATACGGACGTTAAGCTTGATGAGGCCCTTCTCTGCAGGATACGAGGCCATGGAGTATGCACGGATTGTCGGAACGGTATTCTTGTGCTTGATCCCGAAGAAGCCGTATTTCTCCCAGTCGCCCCTGTAGATAGGATCGATGTCCATATCTGCGAAGTCGACGTCGTACTCAGGGATGTCAATCTGGATGTATTCACCGGACTTGAAGTCGATATTCTCTCCTTCAGGAAGCTTGACGGTGAATTCTTTGATGAAGGTTGCAACGTTCTTGTTGGAAACAACCTCGCATTCGAGTTTCTTGACGCTGAGGGCGCTCTCCGGAACCGCAATCCCGAGATTATCCTTAACCTTGACCTGGCAGCCGAGTCTCCAGCCGTCTTTGATCTGCTTGCGGGAGAAGAAGCCTGTTTCGGTAGGGAGGATGGTGCCTCCGCCTTCGACGACTCTGACTTTGCACTGTCCGCAGTTTGCCTTTCCACCGCAGGCTGAGGGGAGGAAGATGCCATTCTCGGCGAGAGAGTTCATAAGAGTTCCGCCGGGAGCGACTTCGAGCTCCTTGGTGCCGTTGTTGATATTGATCTTAACAGATCCTGAAGGAGTAAGTTTCGCTTTGATCCAAAGAAGGAGAGCAACGAGGATCAGGGTCACCACTGTGATGACGATGATTGAATAAAGAACTGTATTTCCCATTGTCAAATCCTCCTATTAAAGTGAAATACCCATGAAAGTCATGAATGCCATACCCATGAGACCGACAGTGATGAATGTGATTCCGAGACCCTTGAGTGCCGGAGGAACATTGCTGTAGGCCATCTTTTCGCGGATTGCGGCGAGGGAAACAATCGCGAGGAACCAGCCAATACCGCTACCAAGAGCGTATACTACAGGTTCTGCGAAGTTCATGAAGTCCCTCTGCTGCATGAAGAGCGATCCTCCTAGGATTGCGCAGTTGACGGCAATCAGCGGAAGGAAGATTCCGAGAGAAGAGTAAAGGGAAGGAGAGAATTTCTCCACAACCATTTCGACTATCTGTACTATAGCGGCGATGACTGCGATGAAGATGATGAAGCTGAGGAAGCTAAGGTCAACACCTTCGATGAGTGCGTCGGGAGCGAGTACATAAGTATTGAGAAGCCAGTTGATAGGGAGAGTCACCAGAAGAACGAAGATGACCGCGAGGCCGAGGCCTGCTGCCGTCTTTACATTTTTGGATACCGCCAGGAACGAGCACATTCCGAGGAAGTATGCAAAAATCATATTGTCAACGAAGATTGACTTTACGAATAAGCTTAAATATTCCATAATACGTCTTGTGCTAGTTTGTTATTTTTCCTGAAGGTCTTTCTGGATAGATCTCTGGACCCATACGATGCATCCGAGGAGGATGAGGGCGAACGGGGGAAGGATCACCAGGTTGTTGGGGACATAACCGAATCGGTTGAGGATATCGAATCCGAACAGGGTGCCGCTTCCGAGAAGTTCGCGGAAGAAGGCGACGATGAGGAGAATCATTCCGTATCCGGCTCCGTTTGCTACACCGTCGAGGAACGAAGGCCAAGGCTTGTTTCCAAGAGCGAATGCCTCGATTCGGCCCATGACGATACAGTTGGTGATGATAAGGCCGATGTAGACTGAGAGCTGCTTGTCGATTGCATAGGTGGCTTCAAAAGATTTGAGCACCTGGTCGACAAGGATAACCATCATGGCGACCACGACGAGCTGGACGATGATCCTGACGCGGCTCGGGATAGTGTTCCTGAGGAGCGAAAGGATAAGGCTCGAAACGCCGGTCACGACGATGACGGAGAGTGCCATGACAAGGGCTCCCTTCATTGTGACCGTTACGGCCAGAGAGGAGCAGATACCGAGGACAAGAACGGTAATAGGGTTGTTCTTGAAAATCGGATTTAAAAGAGTTTCTTTTAGTTTTGCATTCATGGCTTATTCCTCCACAGTTTTAGTTGTTTCCTCGCCTTCGACGGCTTCTTCATTCACCTCTGCGGGAACTTCTTCCTCTACTTTCGGAGTAGCGGAGAGAAGATAAGCGCTATATGCTCCGAGCCAAGTGTTGATTGCGGCTTCGAGGCCCTTGGACGTCATTGTAGCACCGGTGATGGCATCGATCTTATTATCGATGACCTCCTTGCTTTCAGAGTCTTTGGGAGATCCGCCCTTGACGATTTCGAAGACTTTGGATTCGCCGAGAGATGGTTTCTCTCCGATGAATTCAGCCTGGAAAGCGGGATCGTCCTTAATCTTGGCGCCGAGGCCTGCGGTCTCGCTCTCATGATCGAAGTATGCGCCTGCGATAGAGTTGTCTTCATTGAAGGCGATATAGCCCCAGACAGGGCCCCAGAGGCCGGCTCCATATACTGGAACTACCTTCTTGCCGTTCTTGAAGATGAATACGGGAAGCTCGGGAGCGCCGGTAGCGTTCTGGCCACCCTTGATATTGTAGTTCTGACGTTTCAGAAGGCTCGGCGAGAAAACTTCATCGAGTGCGATATCGCCGGTGCGGCTGCCGTCAGGGCTTACTGTGAATGCTTCGGCAATCTCCTCAGCATAGCGGGCGAGGACTGCCTTGTTCCCCATTTTCTGGAAATCGGCCTTGGTGCCGAACTGAGCGGCCGTCAGCATCTGGGAGATGGTGTCGGCTTTCTCGTTAGCCTGCTGGTTGCCCTTGAGGGACTGGGAGACGAAAGCGAGAACCGCTGCGACTATCACCACGATAACTGTGGTATAGATCACTGTATAGATGTTGCTATTTGTATTCATACCTATATTCAATTAAGCGGTTTTCATTTTCTTCGCCCTGCGGGAGATGCTCGCAGAAACGACGCAGTGGTCGATAAGAGGAGCGAAGGTGTTCATAAGGAGGATGGCGAGCATCATTCCTTCTGCATATCCGGGGTTCCAAAGGCGGACTACTACCGCGAGGGCGCCGACGAGGAATCCGTAGATCCATTTGCCGGTCTCAGTCTGGGCCGAAGTGACAGGGTCAGTGGCCATGAAGACGGTTCCGAAGAGGAATCCTCCCATTACAAGGTGGTAGTACGCGGGAATGCCGGAACCGGCCAGCTGGCCGAACCATCCGACCAGGAGGGCGCCTGCAATGGAGGATAACATTATCTTCCAGCTGGCGACTCCGCTCCAGAGGATGATGACAGCACCGATAAGGATAGCAATCACCGAAGTCTCACCGACTGATCCCGGGATAAGGCCCCAGAAGAGATCCATGAACGAGTAACCTGCAGCATCAAGAGCCCCGACTCCGCCGTCTCCTGCAATTGCAAGAGGGGTGGCGCCTGTGAAGGCGTCAGTGGGGGCCATGTCCTTCGGAATATGGACCCAGACATCGGATCCCGACATGCTGGAAGGATATGAGAAGAACAGGAATGCACGGGTAAGGAGGGCCGGGTTCCAGATGTTCATTCCGGTACCTCCGAAGACTTCTTTCCCGAAGATTACTGCAAACGCGACGGCGAGTGCGAGCATCCATAGGGGAACGTCTACAGGGACGATAAGAGGAATGAGGAAACCGGTAACGAGGTAACCTTCATTTACTTCCTCGCCGCGAATCTGGGATGAAGCGAATTCGATTCCAAGACCGACGAGATAGGAAACAATATAAAGGGGAAGAACCTTGAGGAGACCGTAGAAGAACATCTTCCAGAATCCCCAGGAGGCACCTGTTGCGAGTGCAGTCTGGTAGCCGACATTGTACATGCCGAACAGAGCTGCAGGAACGAGGGCTACGACGACCATGATCATAACCCTCTTCAGGTCGATGGCGTCCCTGACATGGGCTCCCTTGGCAGTCACCGTACCGGGAACGCGAAGGAAGGTGTCGAAGGCGTCTATTGTAGAATGGAGCCAGTAGAGCTTGCCGCCTTTCTCAAAAAGGCCTGCTTTCTTTTCTTCTGCCATAACTTATGCCATTTCTTTAATCATGAGGTCGATGCCCTTCGAGATGATATCCTGGATGTCATTCTTGGAGGGGTCTACATAGTCGCAAAGAGCGAGATCTTCTGGAAGGACCTCGTAAATGCCATATTTTTCCATCTTGTCGATGTCGCCTGCAAGGCAGGCCTTGATCAGGTAGATGGGGAAGATGTCCATAGGAGTTACGTCCTCGAAGCACTTGGTCTCGACAAAGGCGCGGGGGCCTCCGTGAAGATTGGTGTTCATGTCGTAGAGTTTCTTGGGCGCAAGCCAGGAGAAGTAGCACTTTGAGGAACTGTGGAGGTTCATGCGGAAAGGCTTCGCCCATCCGAGAATCTCACGCTCGGTGCCTTCGGAAATGAGGCAAATCTGATCCTGGAAGAATCCGAGATAGCCGTCTTTTCCGATAATCTCACCTGTAAGGATGTCGCCGCCGATATAGCGGACTCCTTCATAGGATGCGGTAAGGCTCTTTACAGGAGCTCCGGGAAGAGTTTCTACATAAGCGGGATCATCGGCGGCAGGGCCGGTAATGGCCACTTTACGGAGAAGGTCTAGTTTACCTGTCTGCACCAGGTGGCCGATAGCTGCGACGAAGAGGGGAGATACCGTCCAAACGATTTCTCCTTTCCTGATGGGAGAGATGTGGCTGATCTGGACTCCAACGTTGCCTGCGGGATGCTTGCCGCTGACCCCATGGATAATAGCCTTGTCCATTTTTGCGAACATGGACTTGGCTTCAGTAGCCTTATTGATGCAGAGATGAACTCCTCCGTCGGTGAGTTTGGTCAAAGCGGTAATGCCCGCCTGTATGTACTCGGCTTTTCCGGCGAGAGTAAAGTCTGTGTCGGGAGCGAGAGGCGCGGTGGAGAATGATGATACGAAAATGGCCTTCGGCTCGGCAGCGGGATCTGCCATTACGCCGTAAGGCCTCTGGATCAATGCACCCCACAGTCCGCTCTTGAGCAGGAGGTCTTTGACCTCTTCTTTTGTGAGGGAGTCCGCGTCTTTTGCACCGAAATCGACTTTCTTCTGCTCCGAATCAGTCTCAACGAGAACAGCGAGAAGCTTTCTCTTATCCCCTCTGACAATCTCTTTCACTGTACCGCTCACGGGAGAAGTGAAAAGAATGTCGGGATTCTGTTTGTCGGCGAGTACGGGGGAGCCGGCGAGTACTTTGTCACCTTCCTTGACAAGGAGTCTCGGGATGAGTCCTTTGAAATCAGTTGGTTTGATGGCAACAACTTCCGGAATCACCGTCCTCACGACTTTCTGGGCAGCGGCACCCTTTATAGGAATGTCCAGGCCCTTTTTCAAATCGATGTTGTTAGACATTATGAATAATAATTTTGTGTATTTTCAATAATACCGCGCGAAGATACGGATTTTTTTTCTAATTTCGCTTGAAAATATTGCTGCAGATGAGCGCTATTTTAGATGAACTCAATAACGAGCAGCTTGCCGCTGTCAAATGTGTGGACGGACCGGTACTTATTGTTGCCGGAGCAGGATCGGGGAAGACACGGGTTCTGACGTCAAGAATTGCTTATACGATAGAGAACGGGGCGGATCCTTCGAGGATTCTGGCCCTGACTTTCACGAAGAAAGCCGCGACCGAGATGAAGGAGAGGATTGCTCTGATGATTGGGGAGCGGAAGGCCAGGAAGATCTATATGGGGACCTTCCATTCCGTCTTTGTCCGTTTCCTTCGAGAGTACGCCGACGTCCTTGGATACCCTGCGTCTTTTACTATATATGATACATCTGATTCCATAAGTGCGATAAAGACGTGCATCAAGCAGCTCTCTTTCGACGATAAGGTCTATAAACCGAAGGATGTCCTCTCCAGGATATCCAAGGCAAAGAATGCCCTTATCACGGCTTCCGCATACTCAAGGAACCAGAAGGCTCTCGATGACGACAGGGTCTCGAAGAGGCCGCTTCTGCATGAAGTATATGCTCTATACGACCAGATGCTCAGGCAATCCGGGGTGATGGACTTTGATGATATCCTCCTCAATATGAATATCCTTCTAAAGAGGAGCGAGGTTGCTCTGCGGGATATCGCCGGTCGGTTTGACTATATACTTGTGGACGAGTATCAGGATACCAATTTCTCGCAGTACCGGATCCTTCGTGAACTGACGAAGTTGAATCCTAAGCACAATATCTGCGTAGTCGGAGACGACAGTCAGTCCATCTATGCCTTCCGTGGAGCAGAGATCGGTAATATCCTGAATTTTACCAAGGACCTCCCGGAGGCGAAGACTTTCCGTCTGGAGAGGAATTATCGTTCTACTGCCAACATTGTCAATGCGGCCAATTCTTTGATTGCCAAGAATTCCTCGAGAATTCCCAAGACCTGCGTTGCGGTTGGGGAAAAGGGCGAGAAGATAAAGCTGATGAGGGCATATACGGCTGAGGAGGAGGCGATACTTATCGCATCGTCAATTATTTCCAGGATGCGTGAAGCCCGTGCCGAGTATAAGGATTTTGCTATTCTATATAGGACAAATTCCCAGTCCAGGGCACTTGAGGAAGCTCTTCGTAAGCGTAATCTTCCTTATATGATCTATTCCGGCAATTCCTTCTTCGAAAGAATGGAGGTAAAGGACGTTATGGCCTATTTCAAGCTGGTGGTCAATCTCAACGATGATGAATCATTCAAGAGGGTAGTCAATAAGCCCGCCCGCGGAATCGGAGGAACTTCTTTGTCCGCTCTCGAGGCTGCTGCGAAAGAAAAACAATGTTCCCTTTTTAAAGCTGCATATCTTGACGATCTCGAAAAATACGGCCTCAGGAGCGCAGGACAGAAGAAAATCGTCGAGTTCTGCGACCTTCTGAAAACACTCTCCGAGCGCGCTTCAAAAGAGGATGCGGAGACTGTTGCCCGGGCGATTGCCCTTGAAACCGGGATATACCGGCTTTATAAGGAGGATACTTCCATCGAAGGCCAGTCCAGAACCTCTAATGTCGAGGAACTTCTCGACAGTGTAGCGACGTTCCGGGATGACAGGGACGGCGAGTATGTCGAGCAGCTTATTGAGGACGGCGAGATAAAGGATGCTTCCGAGGTCTCTTCGATTGACTATCCGACAGTGCTTCTCGTGGATTTCCTTGAGGACATTTCGCTCCTTAGCAATGTGGATGTGGCCGACGACGAAGACGGGAGTAATAAAATCGCCCTTATGACAGCCCATTCTGCAAAGGGCCTTGAATTTCCATATGTGTATGTGTCCGGAATGGAGGAGAATCTCTTCCCCTCCGGAGGTATGCTGGCTTCGGAGAAAGATATCGAAGAGGAGAGGCGCCTCTTTTATGTGGCCTTGACAAGGGCCAAAAAAGCTGTCGCTCTGACATTCTCTACGACGCGTATGCGAAACGGAAAGCATGAATCCAATGCTCCGAGCCGTTTCCTTCGTGAGATTGCTCCCCAATATATCGAGAATCCATTGAGGAAGGAGGAACTCCATGCCCATACGATAGGGGATGAGGATGATCCTGGATACAGCAGGGGCTTCCGTTTCGGAGGCGGAGGGCCTTTCGGGAGCTCTACATCTGTTACTGCTTCAAGTACGGCCGGTGTTACTCGCGCGGATCTTAAAAATCGTCCTCTGCCCCCAGCAATTGAGAATTTCGTCCCGGATACGATGGATAAATTCAAAGTTGGAGACCGTATTGAGCACAATCGTTTCGGAGAGGGCAAGATATTGGAAATCACAGGCAGAATCCCTGAACTCAAGGCAAAGATAGTATTCGATAAGTACGGAGAGAAAATTTTGTTGCTTAAATTCGCAAAAATCAGGCTTCTCCCTTTGTGATTTTAAATAAAATATCTATATTTGCCTTTGAAGTTTTTCATAGTTTAAGTTTAGGTTAAGTAGTACGGCAGTCGCAGTGATGCAACTGCCGTATGAATTTTTTCTTGAAACAGCTGTTTATTGACTGGCTCCTACAGTCTCGAGAGCCTGTCGACTACAATTTCAATCAACTGGCGGATCTGAGGCTTGTAGTCAGGATTTGAGCTCTGGAGATAGCGGTTTGCGATAGCGCAGCAGACTGTAGTGGCGTTGTGCCCGAGGTGGGCTGCAAAGCCGGCTAGTGGAGCTCCCTCCATTTCAAAGTTGGTAATACGGTAATCACCGAAACGGAAGGATTCGATATCTTCGAGCATGTTAGGCATCGCAAGAGGCAGTCTGACGACCCTTCCCTGAGGACCGTAGAATCCTGGTGCAGAGATGGTTGCGCCTTTGATAGTGCAGTCGGAAAGCAAGTCAATCATCTTCTGACTGGACTTTACGAAGTAAGGGGAAGGAAGCTTTGCCGGCCAGTGCATATGTTTCTTGAATGCCTTTTCAACATCCGTCATGGCTATCTTGGAGCGATTCCCGTACCAGTTCATTACGCCGTCGAAGCCGATTGAAACGTGGGAAAGGATGAAACTCCCGAGAGGAATGTCGGCATGAAGTGCGCCTGATGTCCCGATGCGGATAATGTTGAGCGAACGATGCTCAGGCTTTATTTCGCGGGTTTTGAAATCAACATTTGCAAGGGCGTCGAGCTCTGTCATTACTATGTCGATATTGTCCGGACCTATGCCGTGGGATAGGGCAGTTATGCGCTTGCCGTTGCGATAGCCCGTGACGGAAACGAACTCTCTGGAAGCATGGCTGGATTCGGTCTCGTCGAAATGCTCCGCGATGATATGGACCCTTTCGGGATCTCCTACGAGGATGACATTATCGGCAAGTTCTTCAGGTCTCATGTGGATATGGAACGCTGAGCCGTCTCCATTGATTATTAATTCTGATTCTGGTATTCTCATGACGATACAATGATTATTAGTAAAAAACAAATATAGTTTTTTAAGAGGGAATTTCCTATTTTTGCGATGATTTTTTAAAATGTGAATAATATGTGGCAGAGAATTCAGACCCTCTATCTTGCAATATCGACAGTACTAGTACTTTGTCTTGTTTTCGGGACGGCTTATACAACCAATGGACCGGACGGCCTTGTCGGTGTCAAATATCTGGCTCTTCAGAAGCCATATTTCGCGATTCTTCTCATTATACTTGCGCTGATGATTGTTCTCGCACTGGTCACGTTTAAAGTCAGAATCCTTCAGATGAGGCTTTCAGTGCTTTCAGGACTTGTTTCCCTCGGAGTTATGGGATGGCTCGCTTATATGTATTTCACCGCTCCCGAAGGCATTGTTTTCAAGTGGACGGCAATTTTCCCCCTGGTTATCGCAATATCGAATTTCCTGGCAGCGAGGGGCTGTTTCCAGGATCAACTCATGGTCGAAGCGGCGTATAGAATCAGGGATTCCAGGAGGGACCGTCGAAATAAAAAATAAGAGGCTCCCCTCAGGAGGAAACCTCAATCTACCCTGCCGGCAAAAACGCTAAGGACACTCTCCGTATAGGTCTTTGTCACCGGAATCGGAGAGATTTTGTCGTTGTCCAGTTCGAGCTCATATCCGTCCTTTTCTTTGCGGAGGACTTTGACTTTTGACATATTTACTATGAATTTCCTATGGCAACGGACAAGGTCGCTGCCCAGGAAACTCTCTTCCACTGTCTTGAGCCTGCACCTGAGCATATAAGTCTTCAGCTCTCCTTTTCCATCTGTATACCAGACTTTGATATAATTGTCATCCGACTCTATATAGTAAAGGTCAGAGCCTGAAACCGAGAGCTTCAGAACACCGCTGTTGTCGAACAGTGTTATCTTCTCGAGAGGAGTCTTAGCCGGAATGTCATCCGCAGCAGAAGACGAGGGGTCATCATTCTCTTTCATGTTGATGAGGCGGATGATTTTTTCCTGATGGACGATAGTAAAAACCAACCCGGCGATAACATAAGGTATTCCGAGGCAGATCAGTCCGTACAGGAACGAATGGGCAAGAATCTCCGCAAAAGACATATCTTCCGGAGCAGCTATAGTCACTGTGAAAACAGTGTACAGGATGCATATAATAAAGATTTCAAGAGCACACCAGAGGACATACAGCCACCATTTCAGGCGAAAGTCTCTTCTGGTCTTGTACATTATAACCCTGCTGATAATAATTATAGTAAGGGAGCCTATAGCGAAAAGAGCCGTAAACAGGAAGAAGACACTGTTGCCCAGACGGAACCATGCGTTGTGCGAGAAAGGTATGCTGAGAAGCAGGACAACGAGGGAGAAGAGTGCGGCAAAAGTAACCGTACCTATCAGCTCGAATTTTTCCCTTAGAAATTTCGGGACATATTTCCTCTGAATATCCTCCATCGGCTACAAAGATAAGAAAAAATTCGCCACAAATAATCCGCTCTTACCACAAAAAACGGGCAAATACCACCAGACCTCGGGGTTTGCCACATAAATTTTGAGGAAAATGCCTATCCGGATAATTTTGTCACAAAAGTTTGACTAAAACCTTCATTGAGATGAAATTGTTAGGTACAGGTAGTGTAATTCCTTCCAGAGTTGTTACGAATGATGATTTCTCCAGATTCCTCGATACGTCAGACGAGTGGATCTACCCTCGGACCGGGATTAAGTCCCGCCATGTAATTTCCAGTGAGAAATTGGAAGATATCGCTGCTCAGGCGGCCGAAAGGGCAATCGCAGACGCAGGCATAGCCAAAGAAGATTTGGATTTTTTCATCTGCTCGAATGTCGTCAACGAGTATTTGACTCCGGGACTCAGCTGTATAATTGCGGCTAAACTCGGCATCAGCTGCCCTTGCATCGATATCAACTGCGCTTGCCCTGGATTCATTTATGCGATGGATATTGCAGAAACATATTTTTCTGCCCGGAAGGTGAGGAATGTCTTGATCGTTTGTGCCGAGGAGCCATCCAGAATGACTTCTTGGGAAGATCGCTCAACATGTATCCTCTTCGGTGACGGCGCCGGTGCGGCAGTCTTCGGAGAAGGAGACAAAGTCAAGGGAATCAAGCTCAACGCGGAACCGTCCGTCGATAAACTATTCCAGTACAGACGCCTCATGCCGACTCCCTATATCACAAAAGAGGAATCGGATATCCCTCTGCAGATGAATGGAAGAGAAGTATTCAAATTCGCTGTGACAACTTCCGTTAGGGATATCAGCGCACTTCTCGAAAAAGCGGGGCTGAGGGTTGAGGATGTCGATTACTTCATGATCCATCAGGCCAATATGAGGATAATCGAAGGAATCCGCAAAGGCCTTGGTGCGCCTGAGGATAAGTTCCCTACTAATATCAGGGATCACGGCAATTCTTCGTCTGCCTCTTGTCCAATACTTCTGGACGAGTGCCATCGTAAAGGCCTTTTCAAAAAAGGTGATATTTTGGTTTTCAGCGCTTTCGGCGCCGGCCTTCTTTCCGCGGCCGCAATTATGGAATGGTAAAAAATTTCTTATATTTGTAAATTGTAACAAAATGAGCACGATGATCAAGAGCGCAATTTGCGACATACTCGGAATCGAGAAACCTATTTTCCAGGGAGGAATGGCCTGGATAGCCGATGCCAAGTTGGCAGCGGCTGTCTCCAATGCCGGAGGTCTCGGCCTTATTTCCTCGATCAATTTCGGGACGGAGGCTGTCAGAAGTGAGATACGCAAGGCCAGGGAGTTGACCGACAAGCCCTTTGGTGTGAATATAATGCTTGCCGCTCCCAACGCTTCTGAGATTGCTGACCTCGTCGTTGAAGAGGGTGTCAAGATTGTCACTACCGGAGCAGGCTCTCCTTCCCCTTATATGGCTAAATGGAAAGCGGCTGGAATCAAAGTTATCCCTGTAGTCGCATCTGTCGCCTATGCCCTCAAGATGCAGGAACTCGGAGCGACGGCGCTCATTGCCGAAGGAGCGGAGTCCGGCGGACATGTCGGCGATATCCACACAATGGCCCTCGTCCCTCAGGTTATCGATGCAGTCAATATTCCTGTCCTTGCTGCCGGCGGTATCTTCGACGGAAGGGGAGCGGCTGCTATGTTCATGATGGGAGCTTGCGGCGTCCAGGTAGGAACCCGGTTCCTCGTCGCTGACGAGTGCCTTGTTCATGAGGTGTATAAAGAGAGGCTCATCAAGGCTTCAGATGTCAGTACTATCGTGACCGGAAAGACTCTCGGTGATGCGGTGAGAAGTCTGAAGACCCCGTTCTCCAAGAAGTTCGCCAAGATGGAAGCAGACCCGTCAGTCAGTGATGATGAAATCCGTGCTTTCGGCACCGGAGCTATGCGTAAGGCTGTTTTCGACGGCAACCTTCAGGATGGAAGCTTCCTGGCAGGAGAGGTTGCCGGCATGATAAAGAAGAAAGAGACGGCCGCAGAAATTGTAGAAGATATCATAGGTGGCGCTGAAAAGCTGCTGCTTCAGGCAGGCGCCTTGGTAGAAGAATAAATATTTATGGAAACAAAAAGAGTAGTTGTTACCGGAATGGGAGTCATCTCCTCGGTTGGAAATGACGTGGATTCATTCTGGGCAAGCCTTAAAAACGGAGTTTGTGGAATTGATTATATCGATGAATTCGATACTGGAGAACTCCCGGTGAAGATTGCAGGAAAGGTAAAGAACTTCAATCCTGAGGATTATGGTATGGAAAAGCCCTTCATCCGCAAGCAGGACAGATTCTCCCAGTATGGGATGGCTGCTGCATGGCAGGCTATGAATGATTCGGGACTGGTGTCTTCAGCAGAGGATGGAAATATAGATCCTTTCCGCCTCGGGGTCTATGTCGGATCCGGCATCGGTGGCTTTGAAATCCAGCAGAGAGAGACTATAAAGATGGTTGAAGATCCTTCGGGAAAATGGGTTTCCCCTCTTTTTATCCCGACCATGATTTCGAATATTGCCGCCGGCCATATCGCCATAAAACACAATGCTCAGGGCCCATGCCTTGATATTGTGACAGCTTGCGCGACTTCTTCCCATTGTATCGGCGAGGCGTTCAGGGCCATCCGGCACGGATATGCCGATGCGATAATAGCCGGAGGATGCGAGAATGCAACCATCCCTATCGGAATAGCGGGTTTTGCCAATGCCAAAGCCCTTTCCCGCTCTGAGGACCCGAAATATGCATCCCTCCCGTTCAACAAGAACCGTCAGGGATTTGTAATGGGTGACGGCGCAGGAATCCTGGTTCTCGAGGAACTGGAGCATGCTAAGGCAAGGGGTGCAAAGATTTATGGCGAGATCGTCGGATATGGCAATACCTGCGACGCCTACCATCCTACCGCTCCGCGTCCGGATGGGACCACCCAGGGCAAGTGCCTCTCCATAGCCCTTGAGGAAGCCGGATTCGATCCCTCAAAGGATAATCTTTATATCAATGCGCATGGTACCGGTACCCGCCTCAATGACGTTGCCGAGACAGTCGCCTATAAGGTGGCCCTTGGCGATTTTGCATATAAGGCTCATATCAGCTCAATCAAATCCATGACCGGCCATATGTTCGGCGCTGCAGGTGCAGCGGAGGCAATTGCAACTGTTCTCGCCCTGCGTGACGGAATAGTGCCTCCTACAATCAATCTGGATGAACCCGATCCCGAGTGCGACCTTGATTACACCCCTAACAAAGCTGTCAAGACCGACCTTACAATCGGAATCTCCGATTCTCTCGGATTCGGAGGACATGACGCCTGCGTGGCTTTCAGGCCATACAAAGATTAACTTTTTACGAGTACTAAACCTTTACCATGGATAGAGAAGAAATTCAAAAACATATTCCCCACCGTCCTCCTATGCTGCTGGTGGATGAGGTCACTATCGATTCCGACGGAGTAGCTCATGGAAAATACCGCATCCGGGAGGATGAGTATTTCACCAAAGGGCATTTTCCGGGCAATCCTGTCGTCCCGGGCGTCATCCTTTGCGAGATAATGGCCCAAAGCTGCACGATGCTCATGATTGATGATATCCCCGGTCATGACACCTTCTACAGGGCGATTGACGAGGTTAAGTTCAAAAATGCAGTCCGTCCGGGGGATCTCTGCGAGGTGACCGCCGTCCTCGTTTCTAAAAAGGCCGGTTTGTATTTTACAGATGCAAAACTGGAGGTCGACGGGAAGCTTTGTTGCAGGGGAAAACTCACTTTTGCCCTCGTTCCGAAGGCAAAAGAATAAAAATTTTCATTTTTTTTGAAAAAAATTCGAGCTTGTGCAGTGTTCTGGCACAAGCTCGTGTTATATTTGCACTCAGAAACAAAAACTGAGTAAAAATGAAAAATACAGATTTCAATGTCGATGCGCTCGGCGGATTCATCAGCAACGAAGCTTCTCTCCTCGCACTCAAAGGTATTATCGAGGATTTCGATCTCGAACTCGATTCCGTAGATTCTCTTTCCTAGGAAAGCTAGTCCTCTTTGAGAGAAACTGCAGTCGTCTCTTTGTCGGAAGAGACACCCACCCTGAGTTCCTTGAGAGAGGAAGATTCCTTGCCATGGAGTATCCTGTCGGTAATTATGAATTCGGAGACAGGATCCTCAATGAGGCGGGTGACCGCCCGTTTAAGTGGTCTTGCGCCGTAGCTCGGGTCGAATCCGGCATCCGCGACCAGTCTCTTGGCCGCCTTGGTGACGGTCAGTGTGTATCCTGATTCCAGGGCTCTTTTCCTGACATCCTTGAGTTCGATGTCAATGATGGCCTCGATATTCTCGCGGGTAAGCGAGTTGAAGTAGACCTGCTCATCGACTCGGTTGATGAATTCGGGAGGGAAAGCCTTTTTAACGGCTTTAGAAAGCACATTTTTCTTATCGGAGGCCGGATTGCGTCCTGATGTTGCGAAACCTATTCCGTTTCCGAATTCTTCCAGTTCGCGGCTACCGACGTTTGAAGTCATGATTACAATGGTGTTCTTGAAATTGACTGTCCTTCCATTCGAATCAGTTAGTCTTCCTTCGTCCATTATCTGGAGAAGAAGGTTGAAAATATCGGGATGGGCCTTTTCAATCTCGTCGAGAAGAACAACGCAGTAAGGTTTTCTTCTTACCCTCTCGCTGAGCTGTCCTCCCTCTTCGTATCCCACATATCCCGGAGGCGCTCCGATAAGTCTTGATACAGAGAATTTCTCCATGTATTCGCTCATGTCGATTCTGACCATATTCTCTTCTGAATCGAACATGTATTCTGCAAGGGAACGCGCCAGCTGAGTCTTTCCTACTCCGGTAGGGCCAAAGAAAAGGAAGGTCCCTATCGGCCTTGACGGATCCTTCAGACCGGCCCTGCCCCTTTGGATAGCCCTTACTACTGTATCGATAGCCTCGTCCTGCCCTATTATCCTCTCCTGCAGGCGTTTCCGCATCTTGATGAGCCTGTTGCCCTCGGATTCAGCGACTTTGTTGACGGGGATCCCGGTCATCTTGGAGATGACAGTTGCGATGTCCTCCGCAGTCACAGTGTCATCGGTATGTTTTTTCCTTGCGAGGTTGAGACGGACTACAGAGCCGGCCTCGTCCATCGCGTCGATAGCCTTGTCAGGAAGGGAGCGGTCGGTGATGTACCTGTCGGTAAGCTTTACGGCTGCCTCAATGGCTTCGTCAGTGTATTTTACCTTGTGGAACTCCTCGTAATTGGGTTTGAGCTTTGTCAGAATTTCGATAGACATATCGACGTCTGCGGGCTCAACGACGATCTTTTGGAAACGTCTGTCAAGGGCTCCGTCCTTCTCCACTATTTTAGTGAATTCATCCATGGTCGTCGCCCCTATGCACTGGATTTCGCCCCTTGCGAGGGCCGGTTTCAGCATATTGGCGGCGTCGAGGCCTCCCTGGGCCCCTCCGGCACCGACTATTGTATGGAACTCATCGATAAAGAGTATGAGGTCTGGATTGCTTCGGGCTTCTTCTATTATCGATTTCAGCCGCTTTTCAAAGTCTCCCCTGAATTTGGTCCCGGCTACTACCGATGCTATATCCAGCGAAAGGACTCTTTTCTTTGCAAGAGACGGGGGAATATTGCCTGAAGCTATCTTAAGGGCGATTCCCTCTACGATTGCAGATTTTCCGACTCCCGGCTCTCCGATGAGCATCGGGTTGTTCTTTTTTCTTCTTCCGAGAATCTCAATTACCCTTGCAATCTCGGCGTCGCGCCCGACGACCGGGTCGAGTTTCCCTTCTGCAGCAGCCCTTGTAAGGTCATAGCCGAAGTCCTCGATTTTCAATTTACCGCCGGATTTATTGTCTCCTGTCTCTCTGTCCTCATCATCGTCTCCGTCATCCTTCGAGCGTGGTTCTTCCTTGGACGGGCCGCTGAGAATGCCGCTGTCCTGGAGGAAGGAGAGTATCCGTCCGTAGTCGATTCCTTTCTGTCGGAGAAAGACCTGTCCGTAGCTCTCAGTTGTCCTGCAAAGGGCGAGGAGAAGATGCTCGGAGGAGATTTCCGGGCTTCTCAGCCTTGTCGCCTCCATTATCGCTATGTTGAGGACATTGTGGGCTACCCTCGAAAAACTGATATTTCCGCTTTCAGAGTAGGGGATTGTCTCGTTGGTGAATATCCTGCCGTCTATGAACTGTTTCATCTCGGCTCCATCGATGCCGAGACCCTCCATCGCCCTGAATGCGTTATTGTCTTCATGCCTTATAATTCCGAGGAAAAGATGGTCTGGGCCGATGCCGTAGCTGCCGGTCCTCATGGCCTCATCCCTGGAGTAATTGATTATGCCGTTTAATTCGTCTGATACCTTGATTTCCATATCTGCTTATTTGTCTTGCAAAGTTAGGGATTTTCCAAAAAAATCGCTACCTTTGTATGCTTATAGTTAAGAATATTTTTATGGATAATAACGAAGAGAAAAAAGACATTCTTGAAGAGGCCGCTACCGGTACGATAGAGCATGTGGAGATAGACAGGACGATGCGTACGGCGTATATCGATTATTCGATGTCCGTTATCGTCTCAAGGGCCCTTCCTGATGTCAGGGACGGATTGAAGCCTGTTCAGCGCCGCGTCGTTTTCGGTATGGACAAGATGGGCGTGAATTTCAGTTCGCAGACCAGAAAATCGGCCAGAATCGTCGGAGACGTCATGGGTAAGTTCCACCCTCACGGTGATTCCAGCGTTTATGACGCAATGGTTCGCCTTGGTCAATGGTGGAACCAGCGCTATCCGCTTGTTTGGGGCCAGGGTAACTTCGGTTCCATGGACGGCGACCCTGTGGCTGCAATGCGTTATACCGAGGCTAAGCTTCAGAAGCTCTCAGAGGACGTAATCGGCGATATCGAAAAGGATACTGTCGACATGGTTGGCAACTTCGATGATACCGAAAAGGAGCCTACAGTGCTTCCTACAAAGCTTCCTCTCCTGCTTCTGAACGGTTCAGCAGGCATCGCTGTCGGTATGGCGACCAATATGGCCCCTCACAATCTCGGCGAGTGCTGCGATGCTATCTGCGCATATATCGACAATCCTGAGATTACTACCGAAGGCCTCATGGAGCATATCAAGGGCCCGGATTTCCCGACAGGAGGTATAATCATGGGACGCTCCGGCATAGTCGAAGGCTATGAGACCGGCCGTGGAAGGGTAGTTGTCCGTTCGAAAACCGACATCGAGGTCGATGACCATGGACGCGAGACTATCGTAGTGACCGAAATTCCTTACATGGTCAACAAGAAGGAGATGATCGAGAAGATCGCCCAGATGGTCGAGGACAAGAAGATAGACGGCATCTCTTATATCAATGACGAGACCTCCCGTGAAGGTGTAAGGGTCATTATAAAAGTAAAGCAGGGCTTCAACTCCAATGTCGTCTTGAATACTCTTTTCAAGTATACTCCGCTCCAGTCCAGCTTCTCTTTCAACAATGTCGCTCTCGTCAAGGGCCGCCCGCGCACTCTCAGCCTCAAGGAGATAATCCAGAATTTTGTCGAGTTCCGCCACGAGGTTGTCGTCCGCCGCACGAAATTCGACCTTGACAAGGCACAGAAGAGAGCCCATATCCTCGAAGGCCTCCTCAAGGCAATGGATATCATCGATGAGATCGTCCATATCATCCGCTACGAGTCCAACAGCATCGACGAGGCGAAGCAGATGCTAATGGAGCGCTACGATTTCTCCGAGGCTCAGGCGACCGCCATAGTTGAGATGCGACTACGTCAGCTCGTCGGACTCGAGAGGGAAAAGCTCCAGGCCGAGTATGACGACCTTATGAAGTTCATCGCCCGCTGTCTGGAAATTCTCGGCAGTGTCGATGAGCAGTTGGCGATCATCAAGCAGGAGACAATGGAAATGAAGGACAAGTACGGCGATCCCCGCCGCACCGAGATCACTCTTTCCGAAGACGAATTCAACCCTGAAGATTTCTATGCCGATGAGGACCAGGTAATCACCATTTCCCATCTCGGTTACATCAAGCGCACTCCGCTTACCGAGTTCCGAACCCAGAACAGGGGCGGCGTAGGTATCAAGGGCGGAGCGACAAGGGACTCTGACTTTATCGAGCACATCTATATCGCCAATACGCATTCGACCCTCCTTCTCTTTACCCAGAAGGGCCGCTGCTACTGGCTCAAGGTATATGAGATTCCTGAAGGCAACCGCACTTCAAAGGGACGTGCAATTCAGAATATCCTTACAATAGAGCCAGACGACAAGGTCAAGGCATATATCAACGTCCGTACGCTGAAGGATGCCGAGTACATCAACAACAACTTCATAATGCTGGTAACAAAGCAGGGTATTGTGAAGAAGACATCTCTCGAGGCTTATTCCCGTCCTAGGACAAACGGTGTCAATGCCGTTACCGTCCGGGAGGATGACGAACTACTCGAAGCAATCCTCACCAACGGCCGCTGCAATATAATGATTGCTGCCAACGGAGGCCGCTGTGTTCGCTTTGACGAGACCGAGGTCCGTCCTATGGGCAGGACCGCTACGGGAGTACGTGGCATAAATCTTGCGGAGGGGGACTATGTGATCGGTGTCGTAAGCCAGGATCCCGAGGCTGAAGATGCGTTGCAGCGTCAGGTACTGGTTGTCAGCGAGCATGGATTCGGAAAGCGTTCCGAGCCTATGGAGTACCGACAGACCGCAAGAGGTGCAAAGGGTGTCAAAACCTTGAACATCACGGATAAGACAGGATCGCTCGTTGCGATAAAGAATGTAACCGACGACGACGACCTTATGATTATAAACCGCTCCGGTCTTACTATCAGGATGCCTGTAAGTACGATTCGCGTAGCCGGTAGAGCGACGCAGGGCGTCAAGCTCATTAATATAAAGGAAGGTGATTCCATTGCTGCGGTTTCCGTAGTCGCCCATAGCGAGGACGAACCGGACCAGACTGAGATCCCTCCTGTAACAGAAGAAGAAAATACTAATAATTAATTTTTTACTACTATCATGAAAAGGCTTATTCTTGCAGTTTCGCTCGTCGCCATCGCGATGACCGCGTCTGCTCAGATCAAATCCGCCGCTGACATCCAGAAGGCTATCGCTTCCGCAGAGAAGGTTGCTGAAAACCCCAAGAAAGCTGCAAACGTAGCTACATGGATCAAGATCGGTGAAGCATACCTCAATGCTTATGAGAATCCTACCTCTAACGTAGTCGGAGGTGACAAGCAGCAGCTTGCTCTTGTCATGGGCAATGACAAACCCCTTTCTTCAGAGGCAGTTACCCTTGGTGGCCAGCCTTACGAGAAGGTTGTGTACAAGGACAAGAATCTCTATTTCGACCAGAAAGGCCAGCTTGCAATGACAGAAGTTACGAATCCTTCATACCAGGGAGACGCTCTGGCAAAGGCTATCGAGGCATATAAGAAGGCTGCTGAGGTCGATGTAAAGGGAAAGAAAATCAAAGATATCAAGCAGGCTCTCGAAAAGATTGCTTCCAACTACAATCAGGATGCATTCACCGCCTATTATCTTGGCAATCCCTCAAAGGCCAGCCAGCTCTTTGAAAAATCAGCTGCAGCTCTTGCTACCGCTCCTCTCTCTCAGATTGACACCAACTCTATCTATTATGCAGGTATCACCGCTCTTGAGGCCGGTGAATTTGCCCAGGCCAAGAATTTCTTCGATAAGACCATGAGTCTTGGATATATGGCTGACGGTAATATCTATGCCAATCTTTATGAGAGCGTATTCCAGCAGAAAGATACCCTTGCAGCAAAGAACTATCTTGAGGAAGGATTCCAGAAGTTCCCTGAGAACCCTCAGATCCTTACCAACCTCATCAACCTCTATATCTCAACCAACGAGGATCCCAATAAGCTCATCGACCTCCTCCAGAAGGCAAAGGAAGAACTTCCCGGCAATGCTTCCCTCTATTATGTCGAGGGTGACATCTATGGCCGTCTGAAGAACTACGAAGAGGCTGTCAAGTCTTATCGCAAGGCTGCTGAGATCGATCCCAAGTATGAGATGGGTTACTATGGAGAAGGAGTTCTATGGTACAACAGGGCTCTCGAGCTTCAGGAAGAGGCAAATGCTCTTCCTTACAGCGAGTACAAGAAGTACGATGAGCTTCAGGAGCAGCTCAAGAACTCCCTCAAGAGTGCTATCGAGCCTTTCGAGAAATGCTTCGAAATGACCGCCAATGACGCTGTCAAGACCAATGTTGCAGACTACCTCAAGAGAATCTACTTCATCTTCCGTGGTGAGTCCGCAGAGAACCAGGCAGCTTACGAGAAATACAACTCATTCCTCGAGAAAGCTCAGTAAGAGTAAAGAAATAAACTAGTCCTGAGGGCTTTCGGCAACAGTGTCGAAAGCCTTCACTATTTTTGTGACAAGGGGGTGGCGGACTATATCGTCATTTGAGAACATGATGGTCTTTATGCCCTTGATTCCCTTGAGGAGGTTGATTCCTTGGATAAGCCCGGAGTCTGATTTCCTCGGAAGGTCAATCTGAGTTGCGTCTCCGGTGACGATGAATTTTGCGCTTGTCCCCATTCGGGTCAGGAACATTTTCAGCTGCCCGATATTGGTGTTCTGAGCCTCGTCGAGAATGACGCATGCGCGGTCGAGAGTACGGCCTCTCATGTAGGCAAGCGGGGCGATTTGGATGATGCCGTCTGCCATGAATTCCTGAAGCTTCCGAGAAGGAATCATATCCTCGAGGGCATCATATAGGGGCTGGAGATATGGGTCAAGCTTATCCTTTAGGTCGCCGGGGAGGAAGCCGAGTCGTTCTCCGGCTTCGACTGCCGGACGGGTCAATATGATTCTTTTAATTTCCCTGTTTTTAAGGGCCCTGACTGCGAGAGCAATGGCTATGTATGTTTTTCCGGTACCTGCAGGGCCTACGGCAAAGACCAGGTCGTTGTCGAAATAAGCCTTCACCATTTCCTGCTGGGTATGATTTCTTGCCTTGATAGGCTTTCCGTCGGTCCCGTGGACGATGACAGCGTCTCCGCTTAGGCGGAATTTATCAGCAGAGTTCTCCCCGTCGAAGATATCTTCAACATCATAAATGGTCAGGTTGAGTTTGTGATGCCGGCGCTCAACCAGTTCGGCAAAGCGTATTGAGAACTCCTCTATGTCGCTTTCACGGCCTTCCAGCATGAGTTCATGCCCTCTTGCCGTTACCTTGAGTTTTGGAAAATAGGAGCAGAATTCTGTCAGTATCCTGTTGCCTGCGCCGTAGATCTCAATCGGGTCCACAGATTCAATTGGAATAGTCTTCTTCATTAATATGTGTGGCTTTTTTTACTTTCTCGTAAGTGGTCATCATCTTCTCGTGGTCGGATGGATTTCTCCATTCTTTCTTTCTCCCGGCTTCCGCTTTGACGCGGACCACGCAATACGAATCCTCGACGGTCCCGGGCTTGGTGCACCAAAGGAATTCCGGCTTTGGACTCATCATCTCGAGTTCCCCGTTCCGATGGAGAGCAATTTTTACCGTAAGCGATAGCTCCAGTCTGGCGATGAGGTCATTTTGGTTGGAAACGGCGTTTCCGAGGGAGTAGATGACGGGGACTTCTTTATCCCGTGTTTTGATAGTCATTATGTCTTGGGCGACATGGGGATGGGCTCCTACTATAAGGTCAACCCCTTCACCGGCCATGAATCTTGCCAGTTCCTCCTGGTAGGCTGAGTGGGTCATCTGGTATTCGTTACCCCAGTGGGGAATGGCTATGATGATGTCGCATTCTCTCTCTTTTGCCTTTCTGATAGCAGACCTTATTTCTTCCCTCGAGGTCCGGTTGACTCCGGGAAGGGCCTTCTTTCCGGCAGAATTGGTCCCATAGGTAAAGTTGATGACAGCGATCTTGACACCCCTGCTCTCAATAATCAGGGGATATCTCGAATCACGGTCTTCGCGGCTACTGAAAACGCCGGTGTAACGCGCTCCAGTGCGTTTTTCGAGATCGTTGCATATTTTAATTGTCCTCTCCAGGCCAAGGTCTCCCTTGTCAAGAATATGGTTGTTGGCGAGGAGAATGACATCGAATCCCGTCTTCTCCAGGTAGTCAAGATAAGAATCAGGACCGGAAAAAGAAGGGTAGCCGGAGAATGGGGGGCCGGCTAAGGGGAATTCCATATTACAGATGGCGACATCGGCGGAAGCTATCTGACCATGAAGGCGGCTGAAAAAGGAAGTGTAATCGTAGCACTCGTGCCTGTCGGAACGGGCATCGGGATGGCTCTTCCGGTACTCTGAAAAAGCACTTCTGAGCATCGCCCCATGGCTCATTACGTCTCCCAGGAAAAAGAGTGAAAGGGTATCGGGTCGGGTAGAAAAGAAATCTATCTCCCCGAGAGGCTTTTTGAGGTATGTCCTGATGCCGAGAGTATCGCGCCTTCGCGGCAGTCTTTGCGCCGCCGCTTCAAAGGTTAGGACCGCGAGAAGGGCCATCAGTATTAATCTTCTCAATGTCACGTTTGCAAAGATACATACATTTTTATTTTGTTGAGGAATGATATTTAGCTAAATTTGCATTTCTGGAAAAAAGTGTATTTATGAAAAAGTCTCTTATCATTGTAGTGCTTATAATAATGGCGGCTGCTACCGGCTGCGACTTCCTGCGCTCGATAGGAGGCAGGCCGACGTCGGAGGATCTAGAGGCGGCGAGGACAGAGCTCGCCTTTCGCGAGGAAGCCCGTCGTCAGGAGCGCCTTGATTCTATAAGAAAGGTAGAGGAGCGCCAGAGGGATTCCATGGCCGCTCTCGATGCCAAAATTCTGGATTCTCTGGACCATAAAAAAGGCTCTACAATGCGTCCTGAAAAGCTTGGAGGGCTGAAAAGACAGGAGATGTCTTCACGCTACGGCATAGTTGTCGGTGCGTTCCGGAACATGCCTTATGCCGAGAAGAAGATTGCAAAGTGCATAGAAGCAGGTTATCCTGCTCAGCTGCTCTCGTTTGGAAACGGACTCGACGCCGTTGTAATCTGCCAGTCCGATAATCTTTCGGCTACGGTTGCTGCGATGAAAGAAGCCAAGGCAAAGGGCGTCTGCCCCAAGGATGGCTGGATTCTTGTAAATGAATAGAGCCATGAAAAAGACATGGACATTATTGGCTGCGCTCCTTCTTGGCGGATTTTTTGCGTCAGCCCAGTACAAGAGTGTGGATCTGTCCTCACTCTATGACAGCGAAGTAGTTACCGCTCTGAAAGAGCATGTTTCCATCCTCGCTTCTGCAGAGGCGGATGGCCGAAAGGCCGGTAGCGAAGGAGAGGCTTTTGCCGCTGAATATGTTGGCAAGACCCTTTCTTCATATGGAGTTGAACTTATAACTCCTGAATCGGGGGAACCTTTCGGGGTAGTCACTTCCTCAGGCGATACGCTTACGTCCCACAATGTCGCCGCCTTTATCCAGGGCGTCGACAACTCTTTTTATGACAGGTATATCGTAATTGGCGCCAGACTCGATAATCTCGGATCGGACACATATACAGTGGATGGCGAAAAAGTTCGCAGAATCTACTATGGTGCCAATGGCAATGCTTCCGGCTTGGCGATGCTTCTTGAACTTGCGAGGATGCTCCGCACCAGCAGGCTCAGTCTTCGCCGTTCTGTCCTTTTGGTTGCATTTGGGGCCTCAAATGAGAAACTGGCCGGCTCGTGGTACTTCCTCAACCGGTCTTTCAGCGATGCCGGTAGGATAGATGCTATGGTCAATCTAGACATGCTTGGTACCGGGACCGATGGCTTCTATGCTTATACCTCCTCGAATGCGGACATGAATATGACTCTCTCTTCGATGAAGGGCGAGATTCTCCCGATTGTTCCGGAAATAACTGCTATTGAGCCATATCCGTCGGACCATATGGCCTTTTATGACAAAGAGATTCCCTCAGTGATGTTCACTACCGGTCGCTATCCGGAGCATAATACCGGCCGCGACACTCCGTCGATTCTCGATTATGGGATGATGGAGAAAGAACTCGAGTTCATCTATAACTACGTAATATCGCTCTCGGGCGCCCCTAAGCCCCTTTTCCGACCGGATGTCACTTCGGCAGCTTCTTCTACTGATGGGAAGGTCATATCATTCAATGACATAGATGTCCGTCCGACATTCATGGGAAGCAGCGATCCTTCCGTTTTCATGGAGAAATGGGTCTACCAATACCTCAAGTACCCGAAGGAGGCTCTTGACGCCGGCAACCAGGGGCGCGTTCTGGTTGATTTCGTAGTGGATGCTTCCGGAAATGTGAAGGATGTCAAAGTCTCCAGGGGAGTCAGCCCCGCTCTGGATGAAGAAGCAATCAGGATTGTGAGCGCTTCCCCGAAATGGAAACCGGGACGTCACAGGGGCAAGAAAGTTTCAACCTCCATCACGATTGCTGTGGAGTTCCGTCTTGAGAAAAAGTCAAAAGGCGGAGTAGGATTCAATGGAAAAAGGATAAAATAAAGATAAACAATGGACTATAATTTTATTGAAATCGAGAGGAAATGGCAGTCATATTGGGCTGAGAATCATACATTCAAAGCTGTTGCCGACCCTTCCAAGCCAAAATACTATGTTCTCGACATGTTCCCTTACCCCTCGGGTGCCGGGCTCCATGTCGGTCATCCTCTCGGTTACATAGCCAGCGATATATTCTCCCGCTATAAGAGACTTAAAGGTTTTAATGTCCTGCATCCGATGGGCTATGATGCTTTTGGCCTTCCCGCCGAGCAATATGCCATTCAGACCGGGCAGCATCCGGAGAAGACGACCTTCCAGAACGTTGCTCGTTACCGCAGCCAACTCGACCGTATAGGCTTCTCATATGACTGGGAGAGGGAATTCCGCACCTCGGATCCCGACTATTACAAGTGGACGCAGTGGGCATTCCTCAAGATGTTCGGGTCGTGGTATGACCGCGATATGGACAAGGCTCGCCCGATAGAGGAGCTTGTGGCGGCATTTGAAAAAGGCGGTTCGGCAGCGGTGAATGCTGCAAATAATGATGCTCCGTTCTTTACGGCCGAGGAGTGGAAAGATTTCTCTGAGAAGCAGAAGGCCGAGATTCTGATGCATTACCGTATCGCTTATCAAGGCGAATCCACTGTCAACTGGTGCCCCGGTCTCGGAACCGTACTTGCCAATGATGAGGTAAAAGACGGCTATTCCGAGAGAGGCGGCTTCCCGGTATTCCAGAAGAAGATGATTCAGTGGCAGTTAAGGGTTTCTGCTTACGCAGGGAGGCTTCTCGAAGGTCTTGACAGGCTCGACTGGACCGATTCTCTCAAAGAGATGCAGCGTAACTGGATTGGCAAGTCTCAGGGTGCCGAGATGGTTTTCAAGGCCGTTTGTGGTGATAAAGAGTACGATATGACTATCTTTACTACCCGTGCGGATACTGTTTTTGGAGTGACTTTCATGGTCCTTGCTCCTGAGAGCGAGTGGGTTGAGAAACTGACAACAGCGGAGCAGAAGGAACAGGTCTCCGAATATCTCGAGGCGGTAAAGAAAAAGACAGAGAGGGATAGGATTGCAGGAAAGGCTGTGACCGGAGTTTTCTCGGGTTCTTACGCCATCAATCCTCTTACAGGCGACAAGGTCCCTATCTGGATTGCCGAGTATGTTCTCGCCGGATATGGTACCGGTGCCATTATGGCGGTCCCCGCCCATGACAGCCGCGACTATGCTTTCGCAAAGAAGTTCTCTCTGCCGATAATTCCGCTCATTGAGGGTGCGGATGTCAGCGAGTCCAGCTTTGATGCCAAGGAAGGGAAGATGATAAACAGCGGTTTCCTCAATGGAATGGATGTGAAAGAGGCGATTCCGGCTGCAATCGATTATGTCGAGGCTCATGGAATAGGCCATAGAAAAATAAACTACAGGATCCGCGATGCAATATTCTCCCGCCAGAGGTATTGGGGAGAGCCGTTCCCGATATATTATAAGGATGGTGTTGCCACTCCTCTTCCGATGGACAAGCTCCCTTTAACTCTTCCGGAAATAAGTGAGTATAAGCCTACTGAGGACGGAGAACCGCCCCTTGCAAGGGCTAAAGACTGGACCTACGAGGGTTGGCCCCTCGAGAAGAGCACAATGCCGGGATTTGCGGGGTCCAGCGCATACTATCTGAGGTACATGGATCCCCATAATGATGAGGCTCTTGTCAGCCGTGAGTCCGATGAGTACTGGAGGAATGTAGACCTTTATATCGGCGGTACCGAGCATGCTACCGGCCACCTTATCTACTCCCGTTTTTGGAATAAGTTCCTCTATGACCTCGGATATGTCTGCGAAGACGAACCGTTCAAGAGACTTATCAATCAGGGAATGATCCAAGGTCGGTCCAACTTTGTCTATCGCATCGTAGGGACCAATACCTTCGTTTCTTATGGTCTTAAGGATCAGTATGAGACTACAGAGATCCATGTCGATATCAACATTGTCCGCGGCGACCGCCTAGATCTTGAAGCCTTCAAGGCTTGGAGGCCGGAGTATGCGGATGCTGAGTTCATCCTCGAAGACGGACAGTATGTCTGTGGATGGGCTGTTGAGAAGATGTCGAAGTCTATGTACAATGTGGTCAATCCGGATCAGGTCTGCGACACTTATGGAGCCGATACCCTGAGGCTTTACGAGATGTTCCTCGGTCCGCTTGAGCAGTCTAAGCCTTGGGATACCAAGGGTATTGACGGTGTCAATCGCTTCCTCAAGAAGCTCTGGCGCTTGTTCTGGGACCGGGAGAAATGGCTTGTTACCGATGAGGCTCCGACAAAGGATGAACTGAAGGCTCTCCATAAGCTGATTGGCAAGGAACAGGAAGATATTGAGAATTTCTCGTTCAATACTACGATAAGCGCGTTCATGATTGCTCTGAATGAACTTCAGAACTGTTCCAAGAGAGCTATCCTCGAGCCTCTTCTCATTCTGCTCTCTCCTTTTGCACCTCATATTTCCGAGGAACTTTGGCATCAGCTGGGACATGAGGAGTCGATCACATACGCTTCCTTCCCGGAATATCATGAGGAGTACACTGTAGAGAACTCTGTCAAGTATCCGGTTTCTTTCAACGGAAAGACTAGGTTTATGCTCGATTTCCCGGCATCTTCCACTCCTTCAGAGATAGAGGCGGCCGTAAGGGAGAATGAACTGACAGCCAAGTATGTAGGAGATATGCAGATTCTCAAGGTGATAATTGTTCCCGGGAGGATCGTGAATGTGGTTTTGAAGAAATAGGATATGGGCTTGAAGAAGGCATGGTCTGTCATTGAAGATTACCTGGTGATTACATTCGGGGTCTTTGTCTATGTCCTTGCATGGACAGCATTTATGATTCCGAACGGAGTTGCCAGCGGCGGCCTGACCGGTGCCTGCACTATTCTTGAGATGGGTACCGGCATTCCTGTTGCATACTCGTACGTAGTTATAAATGCTATCTTGATTGTCGTGGGCTCCCTGATTCTCGGCCGCGGATTCGGTTTCAAGACGATTTATGCCATCCTACTGGCAACCCTCCTTTTCGATCTCCTCCCTAGAGTCGATGTTCTCGTCGCTGCTGAAGGCCACCCTATCTATATCAGCGAGAAGGTCCTTATCCCCGTTATCGGGGGGCTTATGGAAGCCCTCGGTATCGCTCTTATTATGGGACGGGGGGGAAGTACCGGCGGGACTGATATTTTCGCCTTGATAATCAATAAGTTCTGGCCTGTCTCGCTAGGAAAGGTTTTCATGTATTTCGACCTTGTGATCATTGCTTCCGTCCTTCTTGTCCCTGGAAAGACGTTTCAGGACATGGTCTACGGCTATATCGCGATGTTCACCTTCTCCTTCGGGGTGGACTATGTGCTCCTTGGCCGAAAGTCGACCGTTCAGGTGCTGATCTTTTCCGATAAGTACGAGGAAATTGCCGATTATATCAATAACGTCCTCGACAGGGGAGTGACAGCCCTGAATGCCATCGGGTGGTATACCCAGTCTGATAAGAAAGTGCTGCTCGCGCTTGTGAGAAAAATGCAGCTCCCGGCTCTTAAAAAGGCTATAAAGAGCGTTGATCCCAAGGCCTTCCTGTCCGTTTCGCCGGCCAGCGACGTGTTCGGGGAAGGATTCGATGAAATCAAGACAGGATTGCATAGAAAGAAATAGCTTATGGCAACGAAACTGAAAAAAACATTCTGGACAGTTTTAAAAGAGTGGGCGCTAGTCACTCTTGGGATCATTATCTATACTATGGGGTGGTCCATCTTTCTCGTCCCCAACAATCTCGTCGGCGGAGGAGTGACCGGTATAAGCTCGATTATCCAGTATGCAACCGGAGGAGCTATCAAAATCGGTTATTCGTATTTCGTCTTGAACGCAATTCTTATAATCGCTGCGATTTTCATAATGGGAAGCAGTTTCGGGGCTAAGACGATCTATGCAATAGTACTGGCTTCATTCGGACTGACGTTCTTCCAGGGGATTATTCCCCATGAGATAATAGAGACTCTTGCTCTCCAGAACGGCAAACTGATGTCGACTATTATGGGAGGCATAATGGCCGGAGTCGGAATCGGCATGTCCATTTCGCAGGGTGGCAGTACAGGAGGTACCGACATCATCGCCTTGATTTATACCAAGTATCGCAATGTTTCCCCGGGGAAGGTTATTTTGTTTTTGGATGTCATCATCATCTGCTCATCTTTCTTTGTGCCCTCAGTGGTCTCGGAAACAGGCGCAGACGGCCTTGTAACTACCCACCTGATGCCATGGCAGGAGAAGCTCACCACTGTAGTCTATGGCCTTATTCTGGTGACTGTCAACAGTTATGTGATAGATATGTATATTTCCGGTTCCCAGCAGAGCGTGCAGCTTTTCATCCTTTCGAAGAAATACGAAGAGATTGCAGATTCTATCACTCATGATCTCCATAGGGGAGTCACCGTCCTTGACGGCAAGGGGTGGTATACCAAGCAGCCAACTGAGGTCCTGATGGTACTTACCAGAAAGACAGACCTCAATCTCCTTTTAAGACATATCAAGGCAATCGATTCTGAAGCCTTCCTTTCGGTATCTTCTGTCAACGGAGTTTATGGAAAAGGATTCAGCGCAATAAAAGGTAACGCAAAAAAAGACTAGAAATTGCTGAAACAACAAAAAATCTCCTCCTGAAACAACAGTATTCAGGGGGAGATTATCGATTTTTGCAACTGTGAACTTAAAAAACTTCGTAAATGGAACCTTTACTTTTTACAATGATTGCTTCTTTGAATGTGCTGGTGGCGGTTTTCCTCGGACGTATTCCTGCTAAAAGAGGATCCTTTCCTGTGGTCATGGGAATACTCTCCCTTGCTGTTCTTGACATGGCTTCCGCCCTGACATATTTTATGGGGATGCCTCTAGACCCCTCTAGATTGTCTCTGATTGTAATCGCCTCTTCTCAGATACTTTTTCTTTCCGGTTATGGCGGCGCTTTTCAAAAGGGGATGTATGTCATTCTATTTGCTGTCGCTTCGGCCATGGTCTCTGTTGCTACCTTTTCGCCGACCTCTGTCGGGGCGTTGGTCTTGTCCCTGTTCCATCCTCTTCTGAATTTAGTAGGAAGTCTCCACAGGAGGCCGGCTTTTACGTCAAAGCCATTAAAAGGGCGACAGCTCTATATCGGTGTCGACGAATTCAATACTGAAGTTCTTATTATTCTTTCGCTCCTGGCTATTTCGCTCTCCTCTTCCGCTCCCAAGTGGACCGGAATTGCATCCCTTCTTCTTTCCTCAGCCGTATTTACTCTTATAGCGGTCAGAGGTTTTTCAGGATCAGTTATTTCTATCCAGTCTGGTACAAGCGGTAATAATGAGCGGTCTTCCTCTTCCGTTTCAATGAAAAAAGAGCTGAAAGAGCAGGAGGCAAACAATGTCGGTAAAGAACTATTCGATCGCAGTTGCCGCTACATGGAAGAAAAGAAGCCTTATCTTGTCGAATCTTTCTCCATGCAGGATCTTGCAAGGGCGATGTTTACAAATATCGTCTATATGTCAAAGACAATTAATACGCAGACCGGAGCGAATTTCAAAAGATTCGTCAATTCATACCGTGTAGGCTACGCTCAGTCGCTCTTTAGAAAAGATCCCAATATCTCCCTTACCGAGCTGGGCCATCTTTCTGGCTTTGCCAACTCCGCTACCTTCAATAATGCATTCAAGGCAATCTGCGACGAATCTCCGTCCTCTTGGTGCCGCCGCGAAAGGCTGAAACTTCTTAGGGACAGATAAAAGGAAAGAGTGACTAAAATAATGACTAAAAAGCCATAGAACTAAATATAGTCCCCTTTTTTCGTAGCCGTGGCTATTGCTCCGAAGCAATAGCCTGGCTCCTCTCCCTCATTGCACTGGCTCCGCTGTGTAAAAGCTCATGCGGAGCAGAAGCTCACGCGGAGCAGAAGCCCTGGCTTCAATCATCCCCCTTGCTTCAGTTCTATGAAGGGTAGCCTATAACGTACAAAATTGGAATAATCAGCCATATAAGACCTCCCTGTACCTTTTTTACAGCCTCCCCGTTCCAGGTCTACTTTAAGAAGGGTGACCTGGAACAGGCTTAATTGGCATAATCGGCAGCAAGGGGCCGCCAGAACCCGATTTTGGACACTCCTAATGTTCCAGGTCCCAGCCCTAAAAAGAGACCTGGAACAGAAAAGGCAGGAGAAAACTTGAGCTAGATATGAAAAAGACCATGGAAGGGCTCGAAGGGAAAAAGGCATGTGTCGTCCTTTGGTGATAGATGCGACATGGTAATAAATACGACCAGAGATAAATGGAAGCCTGCGATAGAAACGAGCCGTCAAGTTTTCCGTGTTTGTCCCGCCTTCCATGCACACATCATCCTTTCGCGCCTGCCTTCCATGCTTGTCCTGCCTTCTCCGCCCTACATGTAACGCCTGTAAAGCCTGCCCTGTACGTCACGTCTGTAATGCCTGCCCTACATGTCACGCCTGTAAAGCCTGCCCTGTACGTTACGTCTGTAAAGCCTGCCCTGTACGTCACTATATATCAGCGAAATATGACATTTTCCTAAAGTCACTACGAAACTCCGGAATTACTTCAGCAGCAAATACTTACGATTTGCAGGTTTGCACTCCTTTACACCTAAAGACCGTTTGTTCTGCAAAAATAGCCCCATAGGCCATAATTATCCAGAATATCCGATCCCTAAAACTGTAGCCCGAAAAATCAATCTTCGCCCAGCAAATATCCGGTAGCGGCAGTTGTTGTACACGGAAAGGGTGTTGTGGTGTACGGAAGGTGGCCGGAGATAGTAGCTGTACACCAGAAAGACGCCGTACACGGAAAGGACATCATGGTGTACAGGAGGTTGCAAAAGACGGCAGTTGTACACGGAAAGGGCGTCGTGGTGTACGGGAGGTGGTCAGAGATAGGGGTCGTACACCGAAGATGTGTCCTGGTGTACGGAAGGTTGCAAAAGACCGCAGTTGTACACGGAAAGGGCGTTGTGGTGTACGGGAGGTGGTAAAAGACGGCAGCCGTACACGGAAAGGACGCAGTGGTGTACGGAAGGTTGCAAAAGACCGCAGTTGTGCACGGAAAGGATGTTGTGGTGAACGGGAGGTTGCAAAAGACGGCAGCCGTACACGGAAAGGGCGTTGTGGTGTACGGGAGGTGGTCAGAGATAGGGGCCGTACACGGAAAGGGCGTTGCGGTGTACGGGCGGTTGCAAAAAACGGCAGTCGTACACAGAAAGGATGTTGTGGTGAACGGGCGGTTGCAAAAGACGGCAGTTGTACACGGAAAGGGCGTTGTGGTGTACGGAAGGAGGTATGAGACGGCAGCCGTACACCGAAGAGGTGTCCTGGTGTACGGAAGGTGGTCGGAGATAGTGGCTGTACACCAGAAAGACGCCGTACACGGAAAGGACGTTGTGGTGTACAGAAAAGGTATAATATAGGAAAAAAGTGGCGGCCAGAAGAGGTCGTATAACGGCTCAAAAATCAGGGCAACATGTCATATACGTCTCCGGAATGCGTTATATACCCCAATAGGATGTCAATAATGCAAAAAAGAGAGTGACCAAATTTGGCCACTCTCTGCAGTTAAAAGTTTAGAATCTCTTACTCACCGAACTGTACGTTGGTGGTTTCGATTATTGCTGTCTCGGCTGCGGTGATACCGCCGTCTCCTACAAGGAGGGTTGTGAAGTTGTCCGCAGTTGCTGTGACGCCCTTGACTGTACCCTTTACTTTGAACGGAGCTTCGGGAGTTCCGTAAGTAATTATCCTTGTGTCGGAAAGAGTCTTTGCTGTTCCAAGGATGAGACCGGTAAGAACTTTCTCTGGAGCAGCCATAGTGCAGTTGACAGAGCACCCCTCGTAGTTCTGGTTGGTGTTTCCGCCCTGGCCGAAGAGACCTCCCATTGCAAAGACAACGTCGCAAGTAGCTGTCATGTTACCAGTGTTTTTGCAACCCTTGACAAGGTGGTAAGGCTGGGTAGGATAACCGACAAGACCTCCTACAGCACCTGCAGTAGAGATGTTTTCAACGAGGATGTCTCCGGAGTTGGTGCAGTTTTCAAGTGTTGCGGCTCCACCGGAAATACCTCCGATACGGCATCCGCCGGCGCCCTTCTTGGTAAGCTTACCGTAGTTGTTGCAGCCAACTATCTTCTGAATGGTGCTTTGATCAGCAGTGTAGTTTGTGCCGGTAGCTTCGACAGTAGCCTGTCCGCCAATGCCTGCGAGGTAGTTGTTGACACTGTTCTCAGCGATAAGGGTGCAATCTCCGTAGTTGTTGCAGCCTTCGACATAAGCACCGTCGACAGTCTTGACATCTCCGTTACGACCGCCGATAATACCGCCTACCCAAACTTGCTTTGCTTTAAACTTGGTTGGATCTGTGAAGTCAGCAAGAACAGATCCCCTATTTGTGCAATTGATAACTCTTGCATCTTCAGGTGTGCCGATGACTCCGCCGACATAGTGACGGGCGTCGACCTTTAGAACATCTGTACAAGAGACCTTGACAGCGCCCTCATTTGTGCAGTTTTCAGCAGTTGTGCTGACAATGACTCCTACAACACCTGCAGTTACTACAAAAGGTTTTCGGTTGAATCCGGTGATAGCTGCATTTGCCGTACCGGCGTGGGTAAGGGTGATTGCAGCGAGGTTCTTGTTGTCCTTGAAGGTACCACCCTTCTGGAAAGCAACGATACCTGCAACGACAGGGCTTCCGATGATTCCGGAGCCGATCATGGTAACAGTAGCTTTGTTTGTACAGCCTGTGACATTTCCTGTAGAAACATTTGCAATAGTAGCAAAAGGATGTCCAGCAGCGGTTTCATCACCACTGATGTTGAATGTGAACGCACCTTCTAGGGTAATGTCCTTTACAGTTCCGCTGAGGGTGTTGAAGAGAGGTCCGTTCGCTTTTATGTTCTTGACAGTCTTGCCTGCGCCGTCAAGTGTACCTGAGAAGGATGTTCCTGTAGTAAGGGTGAGACCATTCATATCGAGATCCTTACCGAGAGTGACAACAGCGCCTTCAGGTGCGAGGTCAGCTACCGCTACCCAGAGAGCGAAGTCTTCAGGGTCGGTAATAGTGAGAGGATAAGTGAATGAAACGGCCTCCGTGGTGAAGGACTTAGGCTCGGAATACTCCTTAGCCTCGTTTCCGCCCTCTCCGAGAGCCTTTACGCGTACCTGATAAGTGGTCTCAGGCTTGAGGCCGCTGATGGTATAGGTAGTACCTTCAACCCTTTCAGTAGCGACAGTCCATTCATCAGCCCCAGGAGCAAGGTACTCGACTTTGTAGCCGGTAGCCTTCTCTACAGCATTCCACTTGACCTCGAGGGTCTTGGGGCCTGCTGTTGCGCCTGTAATAACGGGAGCTCCGAGATTGACCTCTTCATAGGTCTCTGCTGAAGCCTCGTCAGAGTAACCGGAACCGGTTGAGGTGTAAGCCTTTACTCTAAATGAGTATGATGAGCCGTGATCGAGACCTTCGATAGTGTAGGTAGTGTTCTCAGTCTTTTCGCAAGGTACCCAATTGTCTGTGCCGGACTTCTTGTACTCGACAACATACCACTCGGCGCCGTTTACTGCATCCCAGCTGATAGTAGTATAGTCATAGAAGACCTCTACCTTGACGTTCTGAGGAGACTCGAGAGCAGGAGTTACAGGCTCTTCACCGCCTTCAGACTCATAAGGAGTCTCGTCGAACTTGGCATGCATCTCATGAACGTCTGCCTTATTCTTCTTTCCTTCGAGATAGTTGGAGAAGTTGCCTGCCGTGAGTTTGGTGCCATTGTAGATACCGTTGACAAGGACAGGGCTGGCTGCAGTTCCTGCAGAAGTAGCGGCAGAAGTACCGTTATAGTATCCGATAATCATACCGCTGGTTTCCTGATCGGGATCAGCGGCCTTCACGGTTGCGCTTACGCTACATCCTGTGAATCCGCCTGAACCTGCGGAGTTACCGATATTTCCGAGGAGACCTCCTACATTGAAGCCGGCGACATTTCCTGTTACATTACCGGTAGAACGGCTGCCGGTGATCTTGAATCCGTTTGAAGAGAATCCTGCAAGACCTCCGAGGGAGCATGCAGTACCGTCGTTGGCTACGATGTTACCGCTGTTCTCGCAGTTGGTGATGATACCTGAACCGCCGTGGATACCGCCACAACGGACCTTTCCGGGACCCGTGAGGGTGATGTTACCGGTGTTCTTACAACCGCTGGTGCTATTGGTACGGCCGCCTTCCTTGCCAGGCCATCCGACGATACCTCCGATAGCGGAGTTGGCCTTGGAGGCTGCGGTATAGGCGTTGATCTTTCCGTTATTGACGCAGTCGATATAGGAAGTCTTGTTCTGATCAGAACCGGCGAAGTAGTCACCGCCTCCGATACCTCCCGCGCAGATGATATGCTCGTTGGAGCTAAAAGCCTCGCCGTCAGATGTTCCCATGTTGATGTTAATCGTGCCGTTATTGATGGCGCGGGTTACCTTTCCGTAAGGATTACCGACGATACCGCCGACCTGAGTTCTGTTGTAGTTTGCGCTTGCAGTAGTCTTACCGTCCTTCTGGAGGTTGATGGTCTTCAAGGTATAGCTTACAAGACCGTTGTTGGTACAGTCCGTGATAGCGAATGCATCGGTGTTACCATAACCAACAATACCTGCGACAGTAGGAGTAGCGCTGGAAGTATTGATAAGGGCGGCCTTGGCAACAGCATTAGCCGCTTCAATGGCGATAGCACCTGAGTTGTCTGAACCGGTGATGGCGTTTTCAAGATATCCTACGAGACCGGCAACTGCCATTCCCTGAATGTAATTTGCGGTCTTGAAACTGACAGGACCCTTGTTGTGGCTGTCTTCGATGGTACCTGCAGAGTAAGCTGCAAGACCTCCGATAACGATAGGACCGGCAACATTCTGGGAAGAAGTAGCTGCGAGGGTACCGGAATAGGTCACTTTCTTGAGGGTACCTGTATTATCGGCGACGATACCGCCGACCTTCATGAGGCTGGAGAGGGCGGCGTCGTAATTGATGTCAGCCTTTACCTCGACGTCGGTGATAGTTCCCTTGTTGGAAAGGGCGAGACCGGCGAAATTCTCGTCGGATGAGTTCATCGTTCCTTCGATGGTCAGGTTCTTTACAGTACCTGTGGATTCAATCTCATAGAGGAGAGTCGAAGTGACACCCTTGATTGTGTGTCCGCCTCCGTCGAATGTACCGAGGAGAGACTCATCCATAGCGGTGAATGTCTGGCCGGTAAGGTCGATGTCAGCGGCAAGGGTGAATACATCTGAAGGCTCAACCTCGACGACGCCGCCTTCGAGCCAGTCGATAAGCTCCTTGGCGTCCTTCATGGATTTAGGGAAGGATCCGGGCTTACGGGTAGAAACGGTCTGTACGTCGCAGTAATCTGAATCGCCGGCAGGGGTGATGGTTTTCGCCCTTACATCATAAGATGTCTCAGAAGGGAGATTCTTGATCTTAAGGATTGTAGGGAGATCTGCTCCTGCAGGAACGGTCTCGGAAATCCATGAGGATTCACTGGATTTCTTGTATTCGACCTGATAGGAAGTCGCATCAGGAATAGCATCCCACTTTACGATAAGTCCTGTAGAAGTTCCGGTGACTTTGAAAAGATAAGGGTCTTCGATGCCTTCAGTGATAATACCGCGGCCTACTTTGAAATATGCGATATTGCCCTGAGCGTCGGTGAGCCATGTCCAGTCGGAATAAATCGACATGGGGTAGTTAGCCCTTACGCGGATATAATACTTGTTGCCGACGGTCTGGCCTTCCATCTGAGCTGAGAAGTCAGTGGTAGAGACAAGTCCGTCTTCATCTTTGACGACTTCCACAGTCTTGCTGATGGAAGGGTCGTACATGTCAGGTTTGAGAAGTTTTCCTCCGAGGGTGTCCTTGTTCTCAAGGAACTGGACAGAGAAGGAAGTGGCACCTGCATTGACTGCTTCGGCGCCTGACCAGTACAAAGTCATGGTCTTGCTTCCGTGAGCGACCTCACCGTAAGTGAGATTGGTCACACCCGGCTTGCTGGTGTCGATTCCGGTCTCAAGCACGTCCTGGACGCAGCTTGTGAGAGCGAAGGCCGACACAATAGCAGCAGTTGCCAGAAATTTTAACGATTTCATACTTGTTGTCTGTTAATTGTTGGTTAAAACAATACGTTTTATCGCTCCATTATTGGAACGCTCCTTGACAAACAAAAACTGAAATGCATCTTGGCCGGAACCGGCCGGATTACGTCTGACTTGCGAGCACAAATGTAGCATTTATTTTTTATATAAGGAATATTTTTCGAAAAAAATTTGCTCGATACTCTGAAATTTCATAATTTTGTACTCAAGTTTCGCAAGTGATTTAGGCCGCCGTGGCGGCAAGGTCTAGCCGGTCGAAAGCCATCTTCACTGCTTTGATTTGATGGTTGTTGTTTATTACGTTTTCAGTTAACTCAAACGGATCGC
>Ga0079305_1001122_pt1 | contig 40418 bp, 34 predicted proteins | sample LMS_cellobiose_e_FD_79183 | JGI IMG/M metagenome (GOLD analysis project Ga0079305, IMG submission 79183) | Rumen-fistulated moose microbial communities from Alaska, USA - LMS_cellobiose_enrichment | ecosystem: Host-associated > Mammals > Digestive system > Stomach > Rumen fluid ... | reverse complement strand
GATCAAAGCCGACTTCATCGATGTATTCTCTATATCGATCCGCCTGATAAACTTCGGCAATGAAGGAAATACCGGGGAACTCTTCTTTAATCCTCCGTATCAGCCATCTGAAGAACTGTGGAGGAACCATTTCTACCATATCGCAGCGAAATCCATCGACCCCGAGACTTGCCCAGTATCGGACAATACCATACATTTTGTCCCATGTACGGGTATGGAAATCACAGTAATTCAGTCGAATGGTTTCATACCAGTCGTTGATATCCGGAGAGGGAGAGAAATTATTTCCTGAAGCCTTCGCAGGAAATTCCATATACTCCCCTTCCGGGTCATTCGGAAGAGAGAGCCTCTCATTTGGATAATAGAAGAAATCGTTGTCAGGAGACCAGTGCTTTGAGGTGTCGTCGCTCTTACCCAGGGGCTCTATTCCTTTCGGGGAGCAAGCTCCATTATAGGCCCTAGAAACATGATTGGGGACAAAGTCGATAATGACCTTAAGCCCCTCTGAATGAGTCCTATTGACAAGGTCAATAAACTCTTTAAGTCTATTGTCGGAATTATCTGCAAGATAAGGATTTACATCATAATAATCCGTTATCGCATACGGGGATCCGGCATCACCTTTCACTATATGCGGATCCTCGGTTGAAGAGGTAGCATGCCGGATAATTCCGGTATACCATACAGACGTAACGCCAAGTCCCTTGATATACCCAAGGGTCTTGGCGTCAATGTCGCTAAACTTCCCGTTACGGTGGTCTTCACTCCCCCAATAACGCGGAAGTATCTGGTAAATAATCTCTTTCACTCGAAAGGGAGATTCTACCAGCAGAGAATCTTCTTGAAGTCGAAATAAGCGGGATCTTCTACATACTTCTTAGCCGCCTCATAGTCAGCCTCGCTGATGTAGTGGCAAATATGGCTATAGTAGTTCTGAGCAGTACCGCCTTCGATATTGACTCTTCTCGGAGGAATCTTTCCGTCAGGTCCCTGGAGTTCTTTGAGATAGAGAGGATGGGACTCACCAGCAGCATCTACATATACCATGCATCCGGTCTCTCCCTTCTTGAAGAGCTCATATGCGCCCATCGCAAGTTCCGTGCAGTAGGTAAGGTCATAAGCGATAGGATCCTGACAGCGAACGTCGTAACCGATCTCGACAGGACGGGTCTTGACCTTCATGCCGTACTTCTTGAATTCCTTGTCGAGGATGTCGTTGAAAAGGACGGCCTTGGAAATCTTGCCAAGTTCGGGATGGCCATGCTCGTCATAAGTAAGGCTGACTCCGGCATTCTTGATTTCTTCGGGATCCAGATCATGGAATACGCCTTCAGCTACTACGATAGTGCCATAAGGGATACCGAGGAGCTTGCGTTTGATGATTGCAGAAAGGGCAAGGCGGACAATCTTATCGAGAGTAATCGTCGTCTTGTTGAACATCTCGGGAATAATGGTCATCGGGCAGTGAGTGGACTCGCCGATACCAAGGGCGAGATGGCCGGCTGAACGTCCCATTGCACTTATGATCAGCCAGTTACCGCTTGTACGGGCATCCTCATAGACTGTACGTGCCAGATGGGCACCTTCGTCCTTCGCGCTGTTGAATCCGAAGGTCGGAGTGTTCATCGGAAGAGGAAGGTCGTTATCGATTGTCTTCGGGACATGGATATTGGCGATAGGATAGTGCTTTGCCTCAAGGAACTTGGCAATCCTGTTGGCTGTCGAAGCCGTATCGTCACCTCCGACGGTAACGAGAAGTTTGATGTTATTCTCTTGGAAAAGCGGAAGATTGAAATTCTCCTCGAAATCCTTGTCGGTCGGTTTGAAACGGCTCATCTGGAGGTAGGAGCCTCCCCTGTTGAAATATGCGTCTGCCTTGAAGAAGTCGATGTCTTCGGTACGGGGCTCTTTCGAGAAAAGTCCGGAATAACCGCCGTGGAGACCGATAACGCGATAACCGTTGGAAAGGAACGTCTTTGCAACGCTCATGACGACGGTATTCATACCCGGAGCCGGGCCACCGCCGCAAAGGATAATGATAGAATCTTTCATGATGTTTTTTTAATATGAATTTTGCGGACACAAACTTACGCAAAATCTTTGTAAAGAACAAGAAAACCCTTATCTGGGTGATTTGTTTTGCACTTTTTAAGGAAATAATTTATATTTGTAAATTATGGGAAGATCTGAAGCACAGCACCGTATTGAGGAATTGAAGGCTATCCTCTGGGAGAATAGCAGGAAGTATTATGTCGACAATGCTCCGACGATGAGTGATATGGAGTATGACTTCCTCATGCATGAGCTTGAGGATCTCGAGAATCAGTTCCCGGAATACAGGACTCCTGATTCCCCTACCCAGAAAGTCGGAAGCGACATCGATGCTCCGGTAGGTCAAAATGCCGAAAGCGAGGCTAGGCATGAATTCCGCAAGTTTCCCCACCAATATCCGATGCTATCCCTTGGCAACACATACAATATCGGGGAGGTGGAAGAATTCGCCGAAAGGGCTGAAAAGACCATCGGAGGCTCTTTTACTTATAGCTGCGAACTGAAATTCGACGGTACTGCCATATGCCTCACTTACAAAAACGGAAAGCTTTTCAGGGCACTCACCCGTGGAGACGGAGTATATGGGGATGACGTTACTGAAAATGCACTGAAAATAAAGTCCATCCCATCGGTTCTCAAAGGGTCAGGATATCCGGAAGAATTCGAAATCAGGGGAGAGATTCTCATGCCCTACGAGTCGTTCGACCGGCTCAATAGGGAACGTGAGGATAATGAGGAGCAGCCTTTTGCCAATCCCCGCAACGCCGCTTCCGGTTCGCTGAAGCTCCTGGACCCGGAAGAAGTCGGCCGGAGAGGGCTAATATGTACCCTGTATCATATTCCTTCCGACAATGTCTCATTTTCCACCCACGACGAGGCGCTCAAGGCGGCTGAATCATGGGGGTTGCCAATTTCGGACAAGAGGAAGATTTGCAAAAATATCGGCGAAATCGAGGAATATATCAGCTATTGGGATACCGAGAGAAGAAAGTTGCCATTCCCGACAGACGGCATCGTAATCAAGATAAACGAGATGGCCTATCAGAGTCTTCTCGGCTATACCGCAAAGTCTCCACGCTGGGCTGTGGCATATAAATTCAAGGCGGAAGAAGCTCTGACAAAGGTACTTAGCATCGATTATCAAGTGGGCAGGACCGGAGCGGTAACGCCTGTTGCCAACCTCGAACCGGTTCTCCTTGCAGGCACCGTTGTAAAGAGGGCGACACTGAATAACGCCGATTTCATGAAAGACCTCGACATCCGTATAGGCGATTGGGTCTATGTCATAAAGGGAGGAGAGATTATACCGAAGATTATAGGCGTGGAAGAGTCTAAACGCACTCCCGGGACATTAGAACCGGTTTTCCCGAAAGTATGCCCGGACTGCGGAAGCGAGCTCATCAGGCCTGAAGGAGAAGCCAAATGGTTTTGCCCCAATATAGACGGATGCCCTACCCAGATCAAGGGTAAGCTTGTCCATTTCCTCGGACGAAAGGCTATGAACATAATCGCCGGAGACGCGACAGTTGAGCAGATGTACAACCTTGGATTGGTCCGTACACCTGCTGATTTTTATGATTTGAGAAAGGGTCAGCTTATGATGATGGAGGGGTGGAAAGACCGCTCTGCAGAAAGGTTCCTTTCCAGCATTGCCGATTCCAAGAAAGTGACCTTCGACCATGTCCTATTTGCTCTCGGGATACGATATGTCGGAGAACAGACAGCAAAGGATCTTGCCAGGCATTTCGGTTCAATCGAAGCTATCGCCTCCGCAAGCAAGGAAGATCTTCTTCAAGTCCCTGACGTCGGAGAAGTAATAGCTGAGAGTATCGTATCATACTTCAGAGACCCGGTCCATCGGATTGAGATTGAGAGACTGAAGGCATCTGGTGTTCAGCTATCCATGGAAAAGACTGAAGAGACAACCTCGGATGTTCTTAAGGGGGTGACGATTGTAATCAGCGGCAATTTCTCGATCTCACGTGATGAGATGAAGGCTCTTATCGAAAAGAACGGAGGTAAGAACAGCGGATCCGTAAGCGGAAAGACGACATACCTTCTCGCCGGTTCCAAACCCGGCCCGGAGAAGATTAAAAAGGCTGCAGAGCTTGGTGTACGGGTGATTTCCGAAGAAGAGTTCATGGGGATGATACCTGGCGCCGAGCAACCCACAGATGAAAATAACAGAGAAGGTGAACAATTGTCATTGTTTTAGTCTGACATGAGGAAATTTGGTGACAAAATAAAGATTATTGTCCGCTGGATCTCAATAAAGATCCGGCAGCTTACCGATTTCCTCACAGTCGGCATATGGAATCTCGATCCTTCGGCAACATCCAAGAGGAAGGCACGGCTTATCCGCGACGGCAAGGTGCTCATCCTGATGCAGCAGACTTTTTCTTCGCAAAAAATCGGATTCCAAAGTACTGCGCTAAGCTATAGGACCATTATGTCCCTTGTTCCTTTCCTTGCCATCGCCTTTTATGTTACTGCTAGGGTTGGCCTGTCCGACCAGCTTAGTGCATTTCTTTATGCAAACACTAGTGATGAAAGGTTGATCCGCAGCCTTATGAAGGCAGCTGACAACATCTTGGAGACCGCTCAATCCGGACTATTCGGATTCATAAGCATGTTCTCATTCTTCTGGATCGTCATAGGGATGATGTTGAGTGTGAGACAGGTATTCAACAATGTGTGGAAGGTAGAAAAGGAGAGGAATTTCCTGAAACTTATCGGAGTGGTCTTCGGAATTCTCATCCTGACCCCTTTCGTCATCCTGCTTTTCTCCTCTGCGTCAATTGTTTACACCCATATATTAGACCTCATTTTCCCCGAAAGCGACATTACCGATTCGGTAAAGTCTTTCCTCGGATGGGTAATATTCGCAGCCGGTGCTATCGGTATCATCTCAATGATGTACAAATGGATACCGGGAACGAAGGTCTATTACCGGCATGCACTGAAGGCCGCTTCTTTTTCCGGAGTGATATTTACAGTTTTACAATTCCTATATCTTGAAACACAGGTCATGGTAACCAAGGTTAGCGCAGTCTACGGAGTACTTGCCGCCCTTCCCTTGTTCATGTCCTGGATGAATCTCAGTTGGACTATCATCCTTTACGGCGCAGAGCTTACTTATGCTTTCCAGAATGTGGACAAGCACAATGTAAGTAATGAGCAGCTGGAAGATTTCATCGAAGACGCGCGCCGGAGCCGAAAACGCTACGACGATGTTTCGGATATTGTACATGACGTTGAAAACACAAAGCAGAAATGAGTTTTTCCGAGTTCACACCGAAGGATTATGAGATAATCAAGGAGGAATATGCCCTCCTCAGGCTTGCAGCGGAGAAGAGGTGTTCTTCCGAAGCGGAACTAGCTGTCGTACAGAAAGCCTTCGAATTTGCAAATGAAGCGCACAAGAATGTCAGAAGGCGTTCCGGAGAGCCTTATATCCTCCACCCGATTGCAGTGGCAAAAATTGTAGTGAACGACATCGGACTTGGATACAAATCCATTGCCGCTGCTCTTTTGCACGATGTTGTCGAGGATACTGATTATACCGTAGATGACATCCGGAACCTCTTTGGCGAGAAGATATCCTACCTTGTGGACGGCCTGACCAAGATCAAGACTGTGCTCGATAATGAGGACAGGAACAAGCAGAACGACATTTATTCCGAGAGTCTCCAAGCGGAAAACTTCAAGCGCATCCTTCTGACTCTCAACGATGATGTCCGCGTGGTTCTGATCAAGCTCGCCGACCGGCTCCACAACTGCAGGACTATCGAATACATGCCCGAGCACAAGAGGGACAAGATTCTCAGCGAGACAATGTTCATCTTCATTCCGCTCGCCGGAAGGCTGGGTCTGTATGGGGTCAAGACAGAAATGGAAAATATATGGCTACGCTACAAGGAGCCAGATGCCTACAAGGAGATAAGCGAAAAAATTTCCCATAATGTAACGAACCGTGAGGAAGAAATCGAGAACTTTGTCACTCCTATTGAGGATTCCCTCAGAAAGGCCGGTTTTGACTTCGAGATTAAGAAGAGGATAAAGACCCCCTACTCTGTATGGAGCAAGATGCAGACAAAGCACATCCCCTTCGAGCAGGTCTATGACCTTTATGCCATCAGGATTATCTTCACCCCTGATATGAATTCCCAGGAGTCAGAAAGGGATCAGTGCTATCATGTATTCTCCATAATCACAAGTCTCTACAGATATAAACCGGATCGCCTTCGCGACTGGGTGAAGCACCCTAAGACCAACGGATACGAGGCTCTCCATTGCACCCTTCTTTCCAATGCAGGAATGTGGATTGAGGTGCAGATCAGGACACGCCGAATGGATGATATCGCAGAAAAGGGTATCGCGGCTCATTGGGTATACAAAAAGAACGGATACATCAGCGAGAATGACAGCGAGATGGACAAATGGCTCCGCCAGATCAAGGGGATACTTGTCAATCCTGACGTCAATGCACTCGAGCTTCTCGACATTATCCATAACGACCTGACAAGCACCGGCATCCTGGTATTTACCCCTAAGGGAGAACAGAAGTCCATCCAGAAAGGGGCTACAGCTCTCGATTTCGCCTATCTGATTCATACTGAGATTGGGAACAAGGCAATTGCCGCCAAGATCAACATGAAACTGGTTCCCCTGAGCGAAACGCTTCGTACCGGCGACCAGATTGAAATAATTACTGCAGAGAATGAGCATCCGAAGCGGGAATGGCTTCAGTTCCTCCAGACCAGAAGGGCCAAATCCATTGTAATGGACTATTTCAAAGGCGAAAGGCAAAAGACTGTCGCCTTTGGAAAAACCACCCTTGTCAATCAATTAGACGCTCTCGGAGCAAAGCTTGACGACAATACCAAGAAGCTGTTAATGACTTCCTTCCAAATCAATTCAGAAGACGATCTCTACTTCAAGATTGGAATGGGAATAGTGAAACTGGACAACCTTTCTGAAATTCTCTCCAAATCTCCCGAAAAGAGCAGCTGGCTGAGAAAAATCATTCTTCGCCGGGCATTAGAGAAATCTCCAAGAGCCGACTCTCTCGTTCTGAATGCTTCCGGAGACGGGACGAAATTCGTTATCGCTCAGTGCTGTAAGCCTCTTCCCGGGGATCCCGTAATCGGATTCAAATCCCCTGAAGACGGGTTGGTAACGGTACATAAAAAGAGTTGTTCAGTCGCAGAAGAACTAGCTACAAAACATGGAGACTGGGTGATTGTACCCCAATGGGCGAAATCCGGAGACGATACCTCATATACAGTTCGTCTCCTCCTTACCGGTATCGACCGTGTCGGCCTCTTGAATGAGATCTCCAGATATGTCTCCCTCGTAATGGGAGTGAACATAAGGGGCATGAACATTGCAACTGAAGAAGGGATTTTCAAAGGCTATATCGACATCAATGTCAACAGCAAAGACATCCTTGAAAAAGTCATCAAGAGACTTTCATCAATTGAAGGCATCCAAAGCGTTATAAGGACAGAAATATGATTAAACGGTTTATATCCAGATATTTCCCGCTAATTCCCGTTGCCGCGGTCCTTGGGACAATGATTTTTTCCCATGGTTGCGCCAACACTACCCAGGCTCCGACCGGCGGAGCGAAGGACACTATTCCCCCGGTACTGAATGTCGCCAAGTTGAAGCCTTCACAAGGAGCGACCAATGTCTCGACCCATAAGACTACCCTTACATTCCCCTTCGACGAATATGTCAAAGTCAAGGAAATAAAGAATCTATATCTGTCCCCTCCTCTGGAAAAGGCCCCGAAATACAAGATTAAGGGGAAATCCCTAGTCGTTTATTTCGAAAATGACTTGGACAGCAATACTACATATACACTTGACATTACGGGAGCCGTTGTAGACAATAACGAAGGCAATCCCTTCCCCGGATACACATTGGTTTTCTCAACAGGGGAACAAATTGATTCAATGGGAATTACCGGTATCGTTCAAAGTAGTACCACCCTTCTGCCCATAAAAGGAGCCACTGTTCTTCTGTACAAAGATGCGGCGGATTCAGCAGTCTTTCTCAAGCGTCCTTCAGCAGCCTCTAAAACAGATGACTGGGGATATTTCAGCATCAGAAACATCCAGGACACTGTCTACAGGGTCTACGCTATCAAGGATGAGAATAACAACAATATGTACGATCCCGACAATGAGCAGATCGCTTTCCTTGATTCAGCCTTCCGTCCGAGTCGCGTCGTGACAGACACCCTCTACGAGTTCCTTAAATTCGACATGAAGGATACGGCCGCATGCCTTGCAAGAAAGACAGATGTCGAGCTCAGCCTCTTCCGTGAAAAGCCTTCTAAACAGTATGTGGTAAAGAAAGAAAGGGTTGGCGACAGGACAGGATACATCACATTCATGGCTCCGAATGCCAAGATTCACAAGATGAGGGTAAAAGGTATACCGAGGAAAAAGCTGATTACCCAGTTCAATATAACCAAGGATAGCCTGGAGATATGGGTGAACGACCAGAGGCCTATGCCGGATACTCTCCTATTCCAAATGAATTACGACAAGACCGATACCCTTGGCATGCTCGTCCCAACCGATGAATCCGTCCCTCTTGTGAGAGACAAAAAAGCAAAAGCGGAAGCTGCAAAGAGTTCTCTTAGAAAACTTAAGCATGAAGACACCATCGCGGTTTATACTGCGACTGTCGACCCGACCACAGTCGAGCAGTATGGATTTACAATCGAATTTAAGTACCCCCTTATCGAGGATGCATTTGACTCTCTCCAGCTGAGGAGCGTCAATCCCCGTCAACAGGAAAAAATAGGAAAGTACAAAGTTATCAGAGACAGCACCAATCTCAGGCGTTACACAATTATGCCGAAAGAGGAACTGCTTCAGGGATATGAATACTTTCTCAAAGTGCCTCATCGCAAATTCCGCGACGTCAACGGTTTCTATAATGATAGTACCGAGATGAAGGTAAGTCTCCCTACCGATGAGAAGCTAAGCAGCCTAAGTCTCGTTCTTTCAGGTGTTTCCAACCATTATATAGTCGATCTCCTCAATGAAAAGCGCGATAAGACAATCCGCAGTTTCATAATAAACAAGGACCAGACTCTCCTCTTCCCGTATCTCAAGCAGGGAAAGTACTGCGTCAGGATAACAGAGGATCCCAATAACAACGGAATCGTCGATACCGGTGTCCTACTTGAGAAAAAACAGCCGGAAAAGGTACGGTTTTTCAAAATTAACGACTCGTTCCTTATCGACATACCGGAGAAGACTGAGCTTGAGCAGGAAATAGATATAAAAGAGCTTTTTAAATGAGAAAGATAGCTGTCATTTTTATACTTTCCGCAATCTTTCCATTTGCGGTTCACTCCCAGAATCGGGTCGATAATCCCCCTACTGCTGCCCTGACGGTTGACGAGGTTGTCGATACCGTGTTTTTCCGTCTTCCGGATGAGATTACAAACGAATATCTTGACTCAGTGAAACTCGGTTCCGACAGGACTATAAATGATTACAGTCTTATTGGTGTTCATGGAGGTGTAGTATTCAACCGCAGCTGGTTCAATCCCACCAGGGACACCAAGTTTTTCATGAACAAGCCGGTATTTGGTCTCAGCTACACCCTTCATGGAAAACTCTTCGGCTTCATGCCCTTTTTCGGAATGGAACTGGGCTTCCAGCACAACTACGAGGGATATGAGTTCAAACTCGACGAGGAGAACCAAACCATCGCCAATATCTCGGGTGCCACCAAAGTCCTATACGAAGTCTGGGAAGTGCCTTTCCTGATGGTCGGACATGCCGATATCAACGACAATTTCAAGCTTCTCGCAAAGGTCGGCATCTACGGAGGATATAGAGAGAATATCCACAGGGAGACTATTATCGAGAGGCTGGTTCCGACAGTAGAGGAAATTCAGGATACTTTCCTCGATACCGATATAAGGTGGACTTATGGTCTTCAGGCTGCCGCGGGCTTTGGAATTATGCTCAGTCCCTTCGAATTCCACCTCACCGCCGGCTTGAAATGGGGATGGGGATCTTATTACCAGCCGGATTACTACAACAAATACTACTATCGATTTGCCTACCCTCTCGACGTGATGGTCACTGCCGGCATTTACTACCAGCTGACTCCAAGACGCGGGTATACGAAAAAACAACTCCGTCATTTCGCAAAGCAAATCGTAGAAAATGAATAAGCACGATGAAAACTCTTGTTGCTAAAGCGGGAAATGTACTGATTGGAAGCGGTCATCCCATTGTCGTCCAGACGATGTGCAATACTCATACATCTGATATCGAAGCGACGGTAGAGCAGTGCCGCAGGATGAAAGAAGCCGGAGCCGAGATGATCCGAATTACTGTCCCAGGTCTTCAGGACGTCTCGCACATTAAAGAGATAAAGCAAAGACTCCGTTCAGAAGGAATTGATACTCCGATTGTTGCAGATATCCATTTTTCATCCGCGACCGCCATTGCCGTAGCTTCGGTTGTGGAAAAAGTAAGAATCAATCCGGGTAATTTCCACAAAGACCATGAAAAAGCGAAGGAACAATTTGCTCGCTTTATAGAGGTCTGCAAAGAAAACCGAACCGCAGTGAGAGTCGGGATTAACCATGGCTCACTAGGCGAATATATAACAAATCTCTATGGCAATACTCCTGTCGGGATGGCAAAAGCCGCAATGGAATGGCTGGACATGTGCGTTGAAAACGATTTCTACAATGTAGTCGTTTCTCTAAAAGCTAGCAATACACTGGTGATGGTCGAAGCCTACAGGCTGCTTTACAAGATGATGCAAGAGAAGGGTATCGTCTTCCCTCTCCATGTCGGGGTAACCGAGGCCGGGAACGGAGATTCCGGAAGAATCAAATCCTGCGTCGGTATTTCCACAATACTCTCTGAAGGAATAGGAGACACAGTAAGAGTCTCTCTTACAGAAGACCCGGTGGATGAAATACCCGTCGCTCGGTATCTGGCCGACAGGTATGACCACAGACTCAATTCCTCCCTGATATCCATCACAATAGAGGGTAAAAAGGCTGTAGCCACATATCACTCCCCCTCAAGGGAAAGACTTATAGAGGACCTTTCTTGTGATTTCGGTAAAAGACTTCTGGATCGGGAACTCGATGACATCAAGGTGAAAGGCAGCTACCTTTCTGATGAGGGTGTCGAGACCGAGATCAGCGAAGAATTCGGAGAGTATCTCGCCGATGAGCTCCTACAAGCCTGCAGAAGACGTTTCTACCGTCCCGAATATGTCGCCTGCCCAGGATGCGGCCGCACAATGTACGATCTACAAGGGGCTTTCGAAGCAGTAAAGGCTCGGACTTCACATCTTAAAGACGTTGTAATCGCCGTCATGGGGTGCATAGTAAACGGCCCCGGAGAGATGGCAGATGCCGACTGGGGATATGTAGGAGAAGGAGACCATAAGGTCTCTATCTATAAAGGCAAAACCCCTGTCCTACGGCATATACCGGACACTGAAGCGATTGACCGCCTTGTGGAACTAATTGAAAAAGAGGATTAAATCTCTGCGATAACAGACTCTACAGCCCTTACCTTGTCGCCAAGGCGAACCTTGATTTTCGCATCGAGAGGAAGGAAAATGTCTATCCTGGAGCCAAACTTGATGACCCCGCACTGCTTTCCGCGATTGGTCCTATAGCCTTTCTCGGAATAGCAGACTATCCTTCTTGCAAAAGTGCCCGCAATCTGCTTGAAAAAGACGTCACGACCATCCTCACTTACAATACAAGTCGAGGAGTGTTCGTTGAGTTCTGAAGATTTCGGCAAGAATGCCAGAAGATACCTGCCGGGATGATACTTATAGTAGGAAACTTCTCCGCTTATCGGCCAGAAATTGCAATGGACATCGAAGAAATCCATATAGACGGAGACCTGAATACACTCCTTTTTCAGATACTCCTTTTCAAAGGTCTTTTCAAGGATTACCACCTTCCCGTCGGCAACGCTGGTAACGAGATTACTAACCTCCGGCGAAGGAGTATTTCGTTTCGGGACACGGAAAAAGTATGTGATGAAAAACATCATCCCAACGAAAAAAGCCGACAAAGGTATTGATATCCAGAGAGGTTCAATGAATTTTGCCGTACACCAGATAAGAGCGGCAGCAATGCACCAGACACCGATAATGGTGCCGTACGAATCCTTATCTATGCGAATCCCCCTGATCATATGAGATTGACTAATAATAGATAGACAGCGCCGATCGGAATTGCAAAGAGAGAACTGTCAAACCTGTCCAGGAGACCTCCATGGCCGGGGATGATTGTCCCGGAATCCTTGACACCGCATTTTCTCTTCCAAAGAGATTCGAAAAGGTCTCCGAAAACTCCGAAAACATGCATTATGGCGCCCAGGATAATGCTATGGTACCAAGGGAACTTCATCAGTCCTGTCAGACTCATTATCAGAGCAGCAAGGGTTGCAAAGAGCAGCCCGCCCCAGTAACCGGTCCACGATTTATTAGGCGAAATGGAAGGGAAAAGTTTTTTCCCGTTTTTACCTAAAAGACTTCCAAGGCAATAGGCTCCGACATCAGAGGCCCAGATGATAATGAAAAAGCATAGCATCAGGAGCCCGTTGAAATTACCCTCGCGGTCAAAAACTATATAGTTGGAGAGGACCAATGGGACGGCGATATAGAGAATTCCGGTATAGATATATGAGTATAGATCGAATGACTCCGTATCCTTCACATATAGAGAGGAAATCATAACCGCCGACAGGGGAACAAAAATCAAAGCCGCAAAGTGGAGCGGAAGACGGAAGCTATTGACACAGAAGACGAGAATGAAGCCGCATAGAGCGGTAAAAATAGCAAGCACTCTCTGGACAGGGAGTTTGATCCCCATATTCATCCCATAAAATTCATGAAGCATCACCGCAATCATGAATAAAACGAGCAATGCATACAGGTATTTGTTGACGAGCAGGCCCGCCAACATTATACCAATAAAACAGATACCCGAAATTGTCCTTTTCGCGAAATTACTCTTCATTTTCTACTGTCTCTGCCGGCTTTACTTTAGGACCGAGAATCTTTTCGATATCCTCTGCGAAGATAACTTCTTTTTCATAGAGCAGGTTCCCTATCTCGGTAAACTCTGCCATGTGACTCTCGATGAGATTCTTGGTACGCTCATGAACGTCGGCGATAATTCTCTTTACCTCCTGATCCATCAATTCAGCTGTCTTCTCAGAATATGGCTTTGTAAGCTCATAACCTCTGGAACCAGTTGAATCATAGAAAGAAAGTGCTCCGACTTTATCGCTCATTCCATAATACTGGACCATGGCATAAGCCATTCCTGTCATCCTCTCAAGGTCATTCAACGCACCTGTAGAAGGCTCCCCAGCGGTAAGCTCTTCGGCCACTCGACCGCCTATGAGAGCGCACATCCTATCTATCATTACACTTCTCGTCCAGTTCTTTCTCTCTTCCGGAAGATACCATGTCAGACCAAGGGCATTGCCTCTTGGGATTATACTGACTTTGAATACAGGGTCGGCATAAGGGAGCAGCCAACCGACGAGGGCGTGACCGGCCTCGTGGAAAGCGGTGTTCTTCTTCTCGGCAGCTGTCATGATGGTAGATTCTTTTCTCTCCAGGCCACCGACAATGCGGTCAACAGCCTCGAGGAAGTCTTCCTGGAGAACGACACTGTGATTCTTTCTAGCCGCCGTCAAAGCTGCTTCATTGCAGACATTGGCTATGTCTGCACCGGAGAATCCCGGGGTATGCTTGGCCATAAATTCAAGATCGAAATCCCCAGCCAACTTGATGTTCTTGAGGTGGACTTTGAAAATTTCCTCCCTCTCCTTGAGCTCCGGCAGTTCTACATGGATCTGACGGTCGAAACGTCCCGCCCTCATGAGAGCCTTATCCAGAATATCAGCTCGGTTGGTCGCCGCGAGAACGATGACTCCTGAATTCGTCCCGAAACCATCCATTTCGGTAAGCAACTGATTCAGCGTATTTTCTCTTTCATCATTGGAAGAGAATCCTCCGTTCTTGCTACGGGCTCGTCCGACTGCATCAATCTCATCTATGAACACGATGCAGGGAGCTTTCTCCTTGGCCTGGCGGAAAAGGTCGCGAACGCGGCTGGCTCCGACACCGACAAACATCTCGACGAAGTCCGAACCGGAGATAGAGAAGAAAGGAACATTAGCCTCTCCGGCCACCGCTTTGGCAAGAAGGGTCTTACCTGTTCCCGGAGGGCCTACAAGGAGGGCTCCCTTTGGAATCTTTCCGCCGAGTGCTGTATATTTAGAAGGATTCTTCAGGAAATCAACTATTTCCATCACTTCCTCCTTGGCTCCATAAAGGCCGGCAACGTCTTTGAAAGTCACCTTGACCTCGTTTTTGTCAGCGAGTTTACCCGTGGACTTTCCGGCATTGAAAGGGTTGCCCATACCGCCGCCCATGCCGCCGGCTCCTCCGCCCATCGAACGGTTGAGTCCTCTGAACATCCATACCCAGAGGAGAATCATCAGAATCGGCCAAAGTATCCACTCGAGAACGCTGCCCCAGGCGTGATCGTTATTTCTCATCACAATCTTCACCTTGCTCCCTGGATCAAGGCTTTCGTTCAACTCGGAGAAAGTGGTCTCGGGATCGAACTTAGTGGATGTAAGGAAGTAGAAGTGAGGTGATTTGCGGGGAACCACACCACCCGGGAACTTGTCGGAGTACTTCGCCAGTCTCTCGGGACGGATCTTGACATCTCCCTGATAGTCATTCCTTACGAATACTATCTCGTCAACGTCACCGCTGAGAATCATAGTCTTGACTTCCTCCCACTCTACCTTTTCTGCGGATGTGCCCCTGTTGGAGAAGAGCATCCACCCAAGGCCGATTATAAGAATCGCATAAAGAACCCAGGAGATATTGATCGTAACTCCGAATCCTTTTCCGTTTTTATTCTTTTTATTGTCTGCCATTTATTTCTCTGTCTTTTTCGTTGTCGGCGTCTTGCGCTCTTTATATTCCTTACGAGGAACGTCGGACCAAAGATCCTCCAGGCGATAAAAATCCCTGTATTCTTTTAAGAAAATATGAATGAGTATGTTGCCGTAATCTTGGATAATCCAGAAATTGTTGCCTTCTCCCTGAGAACGGAGGAGCTTGTGGCCCTCTTCTTCCATCTTCTCTATGATGTTGTCGGAGATTGCCCCTACCTGGGTAGTATTGGAGCCGTCGCAAATGACAAAATAATCGGCAATAGCGCCGTCTATGCTGCGAAGATCCAATGAAACAACATTCTGTCCTTTTTTATCGAGGATTGCGTCGGCGATAAGACGTAGGTCGTGTGTAATCATATTAATTTGTAAATTTGCAGACAAAGATAATCAAAATCCGAACCAATGGAAAATAAGTTCAATATAATATGGTATAACGAGTTGGATTCGACCAACAGCGAGGCTCTGAGGCACATAGACGACTTTGACAATTTGTCAGTGATAGCTGCGAGATGTCAGAGCAAAGGAAGGGGGCAAAGAGGGAACCGTTGGTTCTCAGCACCAGGAGAGAATCTGACTTTTTCCATTGTCCTTAAACCGGGAGCAGATGGCCTCAGAAAGATTTCCGTAAGGGATTATTTCGATCTCAACAGAGTATCATCATTATCCGTAGTATCGTTTCTATCAATCCTGGGAGTTGACGCCTCAGTAAAATGGCCAAATGACATCTACGTCAAGAACCGGAAGATTTCAGGCATATTGATAGAGAATAGCCTGGCAGGCGAAGAGATAGCTTCGTCTGTCATCGGAATTGGAATCAATCTCAACCAGACTGATTTCCCGGAGCTCTCGAACGCTACTTCCGTCAGGCTGGCTACAGGGAGTTCAATATCTGTCGAAGACGCTCTGGTGTTGTTCTGCAAAGAGTTCGGAAAGACCATTTCTCTACTGGGAAGCAATTCATTATCAGAGACATATGAAGAAAAACTGTTTCAAAAAGGACGCCTTTGCCGATACTCTGACTACATTCGGGACAGAGAGTATGATGGAATAATAAAAGGCGTCACTGAATCAGGACGCCTTATCGTAAAAGAAGGTGAAGAGGAAAGGACTTACGCTTTCAAGGAAATAGGTTATATTCTCTGACGCATAGCCTTTATAGCCGCCTCGGGATCCTCAGCCCTGAAAACAGAACTTCCTGCGACCAGAATTCCAGCCCCGACCTCTTCGAGTGCCCCAGCATTTGCCGGGCTTACTCCCCCGTCGACCTCGATAGGTATATCAAGTCCCTCACTTTCAATTCTTTCCTTGAGCATAGCTATCCTACCATATGTAGACTCTATGAACTTCTGCCCTCCGAAACCGGCAAATACGCTCATAAGAAGCACATAATCCAATTCTCCGAGATATGGGAACAATGTCTCGACGGGGACATCCGGATTAATGACGAGTCCGGCTTTCATTCCGAATGAACGGATCAAAGAAAGCGTTTCATTTGTCTTGTCGAGCGCAGCCTCATAGTGGAAACTCAGCATACTGACACCGACAGAAGCGAATCTTTCGACATACTTCCAAGGCTCGACTATCATAAGATGGGCATCCAGAGGCTTCTCGGCAACTTTTGAAATGGCTTCAACCACGGGAAACCCAAATGAGATATTGGGGACGAAGGTCCCGTCCATTATGTCGAGGTGGAAAATGTCGGCGTATTTATTTACGATTTCGACATCATCGGCTAGATGGAGAAAATCAGCAGCGAGTATCGAGGGGGCTATTTTAAGCATATAACTACTTGAAATTGATTACAATATCTTCAAGGAGATCCACAAATTTATCAAGAGAAGCAAGTTCCAGGCACTCTCCCGGAGCATGGACACCGCGAAGTGTCGGACCGAATGAGATCATGTCAAGATCAGGGAACTTCTCCAGGAAGAGTCCGCACTCCAGACCGGCATGAATAGCCTTGACCTCAGGATCTTTATTGAACAGCTTGCGATAAGAAGCAACGCTCTCTTTAAGGATACGGGAATCCATGTTCGGCTTCCAACCGGGATATTCAGACTTGTGCTCCACATCGGCACCTCCGAGAAGAAGGGTCGCTTCAACCTTCTCAGCTATTGCATGAAGCTCTGTCGTTACGGAACTTCTCTGGCTGGTAATTACAGTGAAAACTTTCTTTTGCGAATCCTGCTTTACTGCAGCAAGGTTGGTGGAAGTCTCTACGAGTCCTTTTATATCTGTGCTCATCGCAACCACCCCATGAGGGCAAGCGGTCAACGATGAAATAATCCTAACCGTATCCTCCTCAGCAATAGGCTCTTGTTCGCACTTACATGAAGCTGCGCTGAACATAAGGTCCGGCTCCGTGTTCTTGAACTCTGAGGCCAGAATCCCGCCGAAAGCCTTGAAGTCTTCGGCCATGTCATTGTATTCGTCCGCAGGCACGGCAATAACGGCCTCCGCCTCGCGGCAGATTGCATTCGGCTTGTTGCCGCCTGAAAGAGAAAGGAGCTGGTAGTCATATTGGAGCTGAGTGTAGAGGAACCGGCAGAGCTGCTGGAGAACATTTGCTCTCTCCTTGTTTATATCATCACCGCTATGCCCGCCAACGCCTCCTGATATACGAAGACGCATTGTCTTGTAATTCTTCAGGAGAGGCTCGTTCTCATATTCGAATGTCGCAATTGTATCGACTCCACCGGCGCAGCCAACAAAGAGTTGGCCTTCATCCTCTGAATCGAGATTGATAAGAGTCTTACCGTCGAAGAAACCCTTTTCGAGAGCAAATGCTCCATCCATGCCCGTTTCTTCGGAGATTGTGAAAAGACACTCAAGCTTTCCCATCTGCAAATCGCTGTCCAAAAGGGCCAAACAAGCGGCTACACCAATACCATCGTCGGCTCCGAGGGTAGTGTTTTTAGCGACCATCCATCCATTCTCAATCTCGAACGGAATAGGATCCTTTCTAAAATCGAATTCGAAGCCGCCGACCTTTTCGCATACCATGTCCTGATGGGCCTGCAATACTATAGGAGGCACATTCTCCTTGCCTTTGGAGGCCTCCTTTACGATGAGGACATTACCGGTCTTGTCTGTTTTGCACTGCAAGTGCCTCGACTCGGCGAATTTCTGGAGATATGCCGTCATAGGCTCCTCGTGGCCTGATTCTCTAGGGATGAGGGTGATTTCTTTGAAGAAATCGAGTACAATCTTTGAATCCATCTTTACAGAAGTTAATTTCCGTAAAAATAGTTAAAAATATTGTAAAGGAGAAATGTAAAAGGGATTTTATGCCTCCACAGGCACCGAGAGCATATTCTCTATATCCGATACATATTTTTTAGTATCGCGGTCCGTAGTCATAAGATCCTGGACAGTCGTGCATGCATAGAGAACGGTAGCATGGTCTCTTCCTCCGAGCTCGGAACCAATTGTCGCAAGGGAGCATGACGGAATAAGATTGCGACATTCGTACATAGCTATCTGACGGGCCTGCACAATAGGACGCTTGCGGCTCTTCGAAAGGATATCATCTCTTGTGATATTGAAATAGTCGCATACGGTATCGACAATCTTATCAATTGAAATCTCGGTTTCTTCCTCACCGACCAGATTGCTCGTGACCTTTTCTGCAAGCTCCATGGTGATTTCCTTTTTGAGCAATGTCGCCTGGGCAATCAATGAGATGAGAGTACCTTCCAACTCACGGAAGTTGGTTTTCACCCTCGTGGCGATGAAATTAAGGATATCGTCATGAATTGGAACGCCTTCCCTGAATGCCTTGGCTTTAAGCATAGCCAGCCTTGTGGCGAAATCCGGACGCAGGAGCTCTACGGAAAGTCCCCATTTAAATCTGGAAAGAAGCCTCTCCTCAAAGTTCTTAAGGTCTACAGGAGCTCGGTCAGAGGTAAAAATCAGCTGCTTGCCGCTCTGGTGCAGATGGTTGAAGACATTGAAGAAAGCATTCTGGGAGGCCTGTCCCTGAAGCTGATGGATATCATCAACAATCAGCACGTCGATTTTCATGTAGAATGCCATGAATTCGGTGAGCTTATTGCCTCTGATTGCATCCATATACTGGGTTCTGAAGTCATTGCCCGTAAGGTAGAGGACAATCAACTCGGGGAATTTTTCCTTGATAGCGATACCGATAGCCTGGGCAAGGTGGGTCTTTCCAAGACCGGGGCCGCCGAAAAGGAAGAAAGGATTGAAAGAAGTCTTACCCGGAGAAAGCGAGATATTTTCACCCGCTATGTACCCCATCTTGTTGCATTCGCCTTGAATCAGGTTGGCAAAGCAGTACTCGGCCTTGAGGTTGGGATTGATCTGAACTCGCCGTATGCCGGGAAGTACGAAGGGGCCTGGATTACCGGGCTTAAAAGTATTGATGGCAACACTTGGATTGACCGGGTTGGTAGTATCGGCAGCCGGGAAAGTCATAGGCTGCTGGTTCCTTACCGGACGAACCATGTAATTCAACTTGGCGTCAGTACCGATCTCCCTCTTCAGGGCAGCCTTGAGAAGATGAAGGAAGGCTCCCTCAAGATACTCGCGGAAGAAGTCAGACGGAACTTCCAGTGTCAATGTTGAATCCACCAGAGAAACAGGTCTGATAGGCCTGAACCATGTATCAAACTTCTGCGGATCAATGTTGGCTCCAATGATCTGCAGACAGTTATTCCACACAGCGATATGTCTATCTTGTTCCTGCATCTAAAAATTTCTTATGGATTTGAGGGTAAGTCGTGGTCAAGCCGATTATCCTTATTGCAAGTGCAAATATGGATGAAAAAAAGATGATAAAAAATTTTATTTCCTATTGTTTAATTTATTTTTTTTACTTCTAAACGTTTATTTCTACCCCAATCGGATACCATTTATAACTAATTGAATATCAGCTATATAAGATTGAATTTTTGCAGAATAAAGCGTTTGAAACAAATTTACAATTTAGAATAATTCAAATTTAACAATATCCATATTTTTCTCAATTGCATGGCCTTGGATGCAGGAAAAAAATTACTTTATCCGAGTGATATTATCTCCTTCGATCCTTACAAAGAAAGAGTCGGGGAATTTTTTTCTTATCTCGGAATTATTTTTTCTGGCCTCCGATTCATCTTGTGAAACACCGATGAAATAACGGTTGATTCTCTCCCCTTTCAGGCAGTAAGGACTATACCCGGAGAAGAACGAATCCTTGTCATCCATATTCTTTTTGGTGGCCAGTACCTGAGTGCCGTAAAGAACCTCACCGGTTTGTGGTGAGACGGACGGAGAGGACGGTTCGTTCTTGACAGGATTACTATTATTCTTGGCTTCTATATCGTATCTGGTCTTATAGGCAGTTATGGCCTTCAGGATACTTCCGGCAATACTGTCTATTCCCTTTTCTGAACGAAGGGCCGCAAGGTCTGTGGGGTTACTGATAAAACCGCATTCTATCAGAACTGCAGGCATTGTTGTCCTCCAGAGCACCCAGAACGGGTCTTGAGAAACTCCCCTTGACCTCTGTATAGCCCCTCCTTTCATCCCGGCATTGACATCTTCAGCGAACTGAAGACTTCTTTCGAGATTTGAGTTCTGGACGAGGCTGAAAAGAATATAGGAACGGGTATCAGAAGGGTCAAAACCCTGATACTTTGTAGAATAATCTTCCTCGAGCTTAATTACTGAATTCTCTCTCTTGCAAAGCTCCAGGTTTTTAGAGAAGAGATCGTTCCCTTTCCGGGAAGACTGGCCAAGGCAATGAATGGAATAGCCGTTGGCATTTGTTCCTCCGTCTTGGGCGTTTATGTGGACAGAAATGAAAAGGTCAGCTGAATTATTGTTGGCCACATCCGCCCTATCGCTTAGAGTGATGTAACGGTCATCATCCCTTGTCATAATGACCTTTACATCAGGATATTTATTCTTTATCTTGTCCCTGAGGCTTTTAGAGATAGAGAGGGTAAGGTTCTTCTCATAAGTCTTTTTGTCTCTGCTGATGCATCCGGCATCATGTCCTCCATGTCCCGGATCGATGACTATTGTCTTCACTTTCACCTCCGGAGCGTCTTCTGCACGGGAAGGCACGGGTATTGCTACAATAGTAAGGCCTGCAAACAGTAATGAAATGACTGCAGAGAAGGGTTTCATCAGGTTTCCTTTTTGATAATTTTGAAAATATCAGTACTTTTGTACTTTGCAAATTTAGCAAATATTTTGAAAAGATACTGGAAATATATATTAATAGGTCTAGCCATCCTCATCTTCGCCGATACGGCCTCTGCTCAGAGGCGCGGCCTTTTCGGCAGAAGGAGACAAGACCCAGAGATTGTTTCCGGTTCTGACACGGCGACGGTGCAGTTGCCTGATTCAGTGATTGCATACAGGGACTCTGTCCATAGAGCCGATTCGATAGCAAGACGGGATTCTCTCGATCTACTACGCAAAAGTTCTCTCGAAAGACCGGCATTCTCAACCGCCAAGGACTCGATGCGCACCGACTTCTCCAACGGTCAAAGGAAAATATACTACTGGGGCGATGTTTCCGTGACTTACCAGGACATGAAACTTACTTCCGACTACATGGAGTATGACCTGAATTCCGGAATTGTTTTCGCCAGGGGAACATATGACCCTATTACCCAGGAATGGAAGGGGCAGCCGGAGATGACCCAAGGCGGGAAGTCATACAAGATGGAAGAACTCCGCTACAATTTCAACAACCGTAAAGCTCTAATCAAGAACATGATTACCCAGGAAGACGATGGTCTTCTTCAGGGTAAGGACATCAATATGGATGCCGATCAATCTATCAGCATCATGCATGGACGCTATACTGTCTGCGATCTTGAGCACCCCCACTATTATCTTAACCTTTACAATGCAAAAGTAGTCACTAAACCCTCGCAGAAGACCGTTTTCGGTCCTGCATGGCCTACTTTTGAAGATGTCCCCTTCCCTATCGGAATTCCCTTTGGATTCATTCCCAAAAAGCCCCAAAGAGCTACAGGAATGCTCATGCCGACATTCGGTGAGGAGCAGGCACGCGGTTTCTACCTCAGAGATGCCGGTCTTTACTTTGTACTGGGCGATTATTTTGATCTCTCTGTGACTGGAGACTATTATACCCTAGGTTCTTGGGCATTGGATATAAACTCAAGGTACAAAGTTAATTATAAGTTCAACGGCACATTCAGCCTGACCTATTCCAATGACCAAACAGGAGAAAGGGGCAGCAATGACTTCTTCCAAACAAAGAACTTCGGACTCCGGTGGTCGCACACTCAGGACGCTAAAAAGCATCCCGGTACGACGTTCAGTGCTTCTGTAAACTTCTCCAGCCCTTCCAATAGCAAGTACAACTCGAGATCGGTCAATGAGGCTCTCCAAAACCAGATTTCGTCATCAATTTCGTATTCTCATAACTGGAATGGAAAGGTCAATCTTTCGTTTAACGCCCTCCATAGCCAGAACTCCAGAGACTCAAGTTATACCTTCACTCTCCCGAATATCACTCTATCTGTAACGCGCTTCTATCCATTCAAGAAAAAGGTGCGGGTAGGAAAAGAGAAGTTCTACGAGAAGATATCTTTCGGTTATTCAACCTCGCTTCAGAACAAGGTGAATTTCAAGATGAAAGATATGCAGGACTTCGTCTATGACGCAAACGGCAACTACGTTATTGACGAGACAACCGGAATGAGGGCCAAAGAGTTCGGAGATTCTCTCGGAATCAAGGCATTGCAGAGGATGACTAATGGAATGAACCATAATTTCCAAATCGGCCTTCCTAATTTCACCCTGTTCAAGTATCTCAATTTCACCCCAAGCGTGAGCTATGGCCAGAACTGGATGTTCTCAAGGGGCGAAGAACACCTGGAGCCTGTCTTTAATGATGCTGGAGAACCGGTCATGGTCACAGATAAAGATGGTCAAAGTGTCCAGGCCCAGAGAGTTGTAATGAATCCCGGAACTGCATTCAACGGCTTTGGAGTGACTCATACTTATTCCGGAAGTATGTCTATGAGTACCCGAATATACGGTATGTTCGACTTCGGAAAACACCGCCGGGTACAGGCTATAAGGCATGTGATTACCCCTTCCATGTCACTGTCCGTGAGCCCTGAGAAGGGAACTGCATTCAATGGATGGAGGGAACTGGATGGCTATTATGACACCAGAGGCTCCTACCACGCACCTACATTCTATAACATTTACAGCATTACCGGCCACCATAATCTCTCCTCCCCTCCCGGAAGGGGAAAGACGGCCAGCATGAACGTATCCTTCGGAAACAACCTCGAAGCTAAAGTAAGGGATATCCGGGACACGACCGGAACCGGCTCCAAGAAGGTTAAAATACTCGATCAGCTCAATTTCAGCGGAAGCTACAATTTCCTCGCAGACTCATTGAAGATGAGTAATATAGGCGTTTCTGCATCGACTTCTGTATTTGGCAAGCTTGGTATCAGCGGTAACCTTAATTTCGACCCATATGCAATCGATGAGAGGGGCAGGAAAATTAATACATTCAACTTCCAAAGGCATGGTCTTGCCCATCCGCTGAGACTTACCAACGCCAGTGCTTCCCTTTCATATTCGCTCTCTGGAAAAGGTTCAATCAACGGAAATGACGGAAGCAAAAGCGGTGATGGAGGAGGTTCCTCATCCGGAAACACCGGAGCGACAGCAGCTTACCAAAGAATATACTATCACCCAATTACCGGAGAATACATTCCGGGAGGCTATCTGTATTATCTGAATCCCAATGTTCCCTGGTCAATAAACGCCAGCTACTCATTTAGTTACGCGAAGTCATACTCATACACCAACAACCAGCTGATCACTAAGAATAGAATCACCCAGACGATTCAGCTCTCAGGGAACATCAAGCTCGATCCTCGAATGAGCGTACAGTTGTCCTCCGGTATAGATCTCATGGCAATGGCTATCACGACGACCCAGATCAGCGCGACATACGACCTCCACTGCTTCAATATCTCTGTCTCATGGGTACCGACAGGACAGTGGCAGTCGTATAGCTTCCGTATCGCCGCGAATGCCGCGGCTCTGGCCGATCTTCTTCGTTTCAAGAAGAGTTCCAGCTACTGGGACAATTAACCTTCAGTCAATTTGCTGGTTATCATTTTTTGTATTATATTTGCATCGCTTTCCTGATCGGAAAGATTCTCTTGTATTTATTTTTTTCCATATTTATATATGCCACACAGCCTTTTTGAACTCAATTCAATGACTGAGGATCAGCTCAGAGCATTAGCTGAAAGCCTAAACATCAAAAACTTCAAAAAACTCGACAGACCAAATCTCGGATTCGCAATCTTGGACGAAGAAGCGCGATTGGAGTCGGTAAAGCCTTCGGAGCCGAAGCCGGCAGCCAAAAAACGTGGTCGTCCGCGTAAAGATGCCGCAGCCTCTTCAAATACTTCAAAACCGGTAGAAAAGAAGGCGGAAACTCCTGCAGAACAGGTAGCGCCTGCTGCAGAGGCAACTCCTTCAGCCGAAAATGCCGCTACTGCGGCCGCCACTGCAGCTCCCGCTAAAAAGAGGACCAGAAAGCCTAAAGCCGCAGTCCCTTCAGAAGCCGCTTCTTCACCCGAACATCCCGCTTTAGAGGCTAACACTCCGAAAGAGGAGAAAGCCCACGAAAAGGCTGAAAAACAGCCTCAGAAGCAGCGTCAGAGCAAAAAGAAGCAAGAGGAAATTGCTCCCGTTGATCAACAGGTAGACAGCAAGACTTTTATCCACAATCTCTTTGACGAACTCAGCGCTGACGAAGCCCAGAAAGAGGACGAAGCCAGAGAGCAGCAAAGAGAAGAGCGTCGCAAGCAAAAATTCCAGAAGCGTCAGCAACAGGGCCAGCAGAACGGCAATCAACAGCCACAATCGGAGAAACCTCAGGTTGAAAAGCCTAAGCCTATCGAATTCGAGGGCTCTGTTGAAGCTACAGGAGTTCTCGAGATAATGCCGGACGGTTATGGATTCCTACGTTCCTCCGACTATAATTATCTCAACTCTCCCGACGATATCTACGTATCCCAGCAGCAAATCAAAATTAACGCACTTAAGAATGGAGATACGGTAACCGGAGAGATACGTCCTCCGAAGGAAGGCGACAAATATTTCCCGCTGGTTTCGATAAAATACATCAACGGACGTACTCCGGAATTCGTTCGGGACAGGGTCCCGTTCGACTTCCTCACTCCCCTCTTCCCGGATGAGAAATTCAACCTTCTCGGACATGGACACGAGAAAGATCCTTCCTGCAGGATTGTGGACATGTTCACTCCTATCGGAAAAGGTCAGCGCGGTCTCATCGTTGCCCAGCCTAAGACCGGTAAGACTATGCTGCTTAAGGCAATCGCGAATGCAATCGCTGACAACCATCCTGAAGTATACGAGATCGTCCTCCTTATCGACGAACGTCCGGAAGAGGTAACTGACATGAGCAGAAGCGTCAAGGCTGAAGTTGTAGCTTCGACTTTCGACGAGCCCGCCGAGAGGCACGTAAAAGTCGCCAATATGGTGCTGGACAAGGCTCGCCGTCTCGTAGAATGCGGTCATGATGTCGTAATCCTTCTAGACTCAATAACACGTCTTGCACGCGCCTACAACACTGTTCAGCCCGCTTCAGGCAAGGTCCTTACCGGAGGAGTCGATGCGAACGCCCTACAAAAGCCCAAGCGCTTCTTCGGAGCCGCCAGAAATATTGAAAATGGAGGTTCACTTACGATTCTTGCCACTGCGTTGACCGAGACCGGATCCAAGATGGACGACGTCATCTTCGAAGAATTCAAGGGTACCGGCAACATGGAGCTCCAGCTCGACCGTAACCTTTCCAACAAGAGGATTTTCCCTGCCGTCAACCTGATTCTCTCATCAACCCGTCGCGACGACCTTCTCTACGATCCGTATACCAACAACAGAATATGGATCCTTCGCAAGCTTCTTGCAGACATGAACCCTGTAGAGGCTATGACATGGATGCTGCAGCATATGGATGAATTCAAGACCAACAAAGATCTCATCGACAATATGTCCAAGTTCTCAAGGTATGAATAATCCTTTCCAAGATACTATCATTGCTCCGGCAACCATCCCTGGTACCGGAGCAATTTCGATTATAAGAATCAGTGGCCCGGAAGCCTTTTCGGTAGTTGACGCTACTGTTGAGATAAAAGGTGGTAAATGTGCTTCATTCAATGGTTTCACTATCCACTATGGTATCATCTATAAGAGCGATGGTGCATTCCTTGACGAAGTGCTTGTATCTATATTCAGGGCACCGCATTCGTATACCGGAGAGGATTCAGTCGAGATCAGCTGCCACGCATCTTCATACATTGTGTCAGAAATACTTTCTCTTTTGACAACAGCCGGAGCAAGAATGGCCAAACCCGGTGAATTCACAGAGAGAGCTTTCTTAAATGGCAAAATGGATCTCACTCAGGCAGAGGCAGTTGCCGATGTTATTTCATCCAATACTTCAGCTTTTCACCGAATCGCTTCAAATCAACTTAGAGGCGGTTTTTCATCGGAACTTTCTCTTCTGAGGTCACAGCTTCTTGAAATGGCTTCCCTACTGGAACTTGAGCTGGATTTCTCCGAAGAAGACGTAGAGTTTGCCGATCGCAAGAAATTACTTACTCTACTTTCTACCTGCTCTGAACATGTTGAAAGATTGAGGAAATCCTTCAAGATGGGTAATGCCATCAAGAACGGAGTTCCCGTCGCACTCGTAGGTCCTGTCAATGCCGGGAAAAGCACATTGCTCAACTCGCTTCTTGGAGAAGAAAGAGCGATCGTCTCAGATATAGCCGGGACCACTCGCGATACAATCGAAGAGGTTCTTAATATTGACGGGATACTCTTTCGATTCATTGACACGGCCGGTCTACGGGAGACTCAGGAGGCGGTCGAAAAAATCGGTATCAAGCGCACTTACCAGAAAATATCCGAGGCTGAAATTGTCATTTTGGTTCTAGATGGGGCTTCATCAGAAAACGACATTTTGGACAATTTAAAGGGAGTCGCAGAGTTCATGAAATTTGATAGTCAAGATCTCATCATATGCCTCAATAAGTGCGATCTATACTCTCAAAGCCCTATTAACAAAAATGTTAGCATAATTAACAATTTAGTTTCTCACTCTGGCTACAAGGCAAATATAATAAATATATCAGCAAAAGATAAAACAGGGCTTGATTTATTATATGGGTGCTTAATATCTCGTTTTAAGGATGTAAAGTTGAATGAAGATTCGACCTTTATAACAAATCAACGCCACTTTGATTCTCTTTCCAGAGCAAGCGAAGCGTTAGAAAAAGTCCGTATCTCTCTTAGTACTTCCCTCCCCACAGACCTTGTAGCTGACGACCTACGCCTTGCAATCTCCATAATAGGTGAAATTACCGGCGAGATCACATCTCCCGAAATACTTGAAAACATCTTCTCCAAGCACTGCATCGGGAAATAAATGGGTGTGCGGATTCCGTACTCTTCCAAACTTCTAACTTGAGAATCAGCAATTTACGCTGATTCTTTTTTTGGTATTATCCCTTGCAGTTTGGAAAAATTTGGTTAAATTTGAACCACATTTGAACCACGCGTGGTTCAAGGTTGGGGAAAATTTACGCCAAAGTACGTAATTTTACATAGTTTTACATGTTTTTACAAAATTGTCCCCAATCACTAGGCTTTGGAGCGTTTCTAAGGTCTTGAGTTTTGTTTTAGAGTGATTTTGTAAAAAGTATGTACAAAACGACCAGAGTCTGCAAGCAATGCGGTAAGACGTTCTCCCCTGAATTTGGGAGGCAGGTTTTCTGCTGTCCCGCTTGTCGTGAAAAGTATTATGCTCAGACCAAGCGCCTGAAGAAAACGGCACAGCAGTCTCTCCTCTCTATTGAACAGACTCGGGATGCCTTAGAGGGCAAATCCTTCCTTTCCGTCTCGGAAGCTGCCGCATTGATGGGTGTGACTCGTCCGACCATTTATGCACGAATCAAGGCCGGTGAACTTGTTCCTGTGCGTTTTGGAACCAGGATGCCTCGAATTCCTATCGAGCAGCTTACTTCAGATACAAAACGAACAATCCAGCCTCGCAAAGGCGACTTTTCCTCCATTATATCGAAGGAAGAAGCCCTGGAACGGTATGAGATTACCGACAGCTGGCTATACAGGAAACTGAAGGAGGAAGGGATTCGTCCAAAGATCATCAAGGGTAAGGCATATTTCCCCAAGAAAGATTTGGATCGTCTCTTCCCTCCCAAGATTGTGTATGATCCTGAGCTATGGTACACGGCTGATGAACTGATGGAATCCGAAGGTGTCACCCGAAAGTACATCCGTGATCTCGCCAGGAGAAAAGGGGTGCCTTGCAAGAGAACTGGTCGTGTGCTGCTCGTATCAAAGAAGGAATGGAATGCCACTCGACTGTTCTGGGGGGACATAGAACAGAACTATCTGACAGTGGACCAAGCTAAAAAGCATTATCATATCGGTCAGCAGACGTTCTACGACAAAGTCAATGCGAATGGATTGAAGGGAATCCGCCAGGGAAACTATACCTATTATAAGATAACCCATCTAGACCAGCTATTCAAGGATAAGACACCGAAAATACCGTACGAGATTAGACAGAACTATATGCGGGGCTGCGACGCCCTCAAACATTACCATATAGGTCAGAAACGTTTTACTGAGGAGACAAAGGCGGCAGGGGTGACGAAGGTCCGGACCGAAGGCAACTTTGTTTGGTACAAGAAAGATGAACTGGATAGCCTTTTCAAAAAGATAAAAGATCATGAAAGCCACTAAAGTAAGACTTCGGCAGCGTCTGCTGCCTAGCGGCAGGATAACTCTTTATCTGGATTTCTATCCGCCGCTTCGAATGCCGGGCAAAACAAAAGAGGTTCGGCATGAGTACCTCGGTATCTATCTCGTGAACAACCCAAAGTTCTCGGTGGACAAAGAGGCAAACAAGGAGAAAATCAAGCAGGCGGAGGCGCTGCGCGCTCAACGGGAGCTAGCGGTAATCCGAGGCCAATATGATTTTCTGGACAATGAGAAGAGGAAGGTTGACTTCCTCGCCTACTTCCGGTCCAAACTTTCATCGAATGACCAGAAGTGGATCCGGGTCTATGACCATTTCTGCAATTATTGCGGAGATAAGTGCTCCATGGGTGATCTGACCGTCGAATTCTGCAATGGATTCCGGGAATACCTGCTCGATGCCAACCAATTGCGGGACGAGACCAGGAAACTCTCTCAAAACTCCGCTTCGGGTTATTGGTCAACATTCCGTGGGTGCCTGAAACAGGCATATCGTGAAAAATATATCCCGGAAAACATCAATGATTTCCTGGATCCCATTGCGGCCGTCTCTGGGCGGCGGCAGTTCCTTACCATTGAAGAAGTCCGTAAACTGGCCGCAACGCCATGTGACACTCCTGACCTCAAGAACGCATCTTTGTTAAGTTGTCTTACGGGCTTGCGTATCAGCGATATACTTGCTCTTAATTGGAGTAATATTGAAAGAGCCCAAGATGGTGGCTGGTGCATCCGGATCAGGACTGAGAAGACCGATACCGAAGCAACTCTGCCGATTACCAATGAAGCATATAAGTTATGCGGACGGCGCTCATCCGGGCTTGTCTTTAAGGACCTTAAGCGCTATTATACCCAGGGTCCTCTCCAAGATTGGCTCAAGGCGGCCGGAATTACCAAGCATATCACTTTCCACTGTTTCCGTCATACCTTTGCCACCCTTCAGGTCAATGGTGGAACTGACATCTACACCGTTTCCCATCTTCTCACCCATGCCAATGTCGGCACGACCCAAATCTATGCCGATATCGTGGACAAGAGCAAACGGGAAGCCGTTGAGAGGATTAAGATCAAGAAATCAGGGAGGTAGAGCTATGAAAGTCCGTAACTTTTACAAATCAAAGACTGACCTGAACCAGTTGAACGGAATCAGGCAGCTTCTTCTTCCTGTTATCGCCCGGTTCTATCAGTGTGAGACCGAGGGAACAGAGCGGATCAAGGAAAGTTCCCTGCCACTGACTACCCTGTTGAATTGTATGGAGACCATACTGGGAACGCTCTATGACCAAGACTATCCGGAACTGTCGGTCAATGAGATATGGGACAGCTTGAAACAGCCACGAGGAAAACCTCAGTCCCGGCAGACTTTTCATGGAACGCTCGACCTCGAGTATGACTATCATGTCAATCGTTGGTATGAAGCGACAGTCATTTTCGGAGCCGTCTTCTTTGTGATGTCGCTGGAACGACCAGATATGAAAGATTGTCTATCGGCAATAAAATCACGAGCATCATGTTATTCAGATACAATTCCTTACTTTATCGTATTTGAAGAAGAATATGAAGAGTGTAGAGATAAAGTGCAGGACAATCCTGCACTTTATGATTTAAGGAAGGATGGAACGCAGGAAACCATTCTGGAGAGCAGGAATGAGAGGCAGCTTATGAATCGTGCGACTTTTCTTCTGAATTCCCTGAGGACGTTACAGATGGGTGCTCCGCCGGAGGTACAGGTCTACATTTACGAGAATGAGATCCGTAAGGAAGAGATGAAAGAGTCTCCCAATCCCTATTACCTCCAGATCCTTGAACTACAGCTAAGGGCCGAGCGGGCGAAGATCGAATTCAATTCCCGTCAGATCCCGGAAGGGTATGTGAGTGTCGATGCCATTCTCAACGCCACTGAATGCTACTTCAAGAATGACGCGGAAAGAATTCTGAATGCATTGGAGTATGTTGTCGCCGAAAGTAATGGCAACGAGCTTGAACGCATAGAGGCGAAGAAGATCGCTTTGATGCATTCGCTTGTCTCGTCCAAGGTAACGACGGGTATCGAATCTGGTATGACCACCAGTCAGCAGGCGGTGTTCTTCTACTACCTTTTCAATTCCCTGGGCTTGAATTTCAACAATTCCGACAAGGCGGCATGGGTGAGACTGATCCATAGTGTCACAGGCCGCAACATAGACAATATCCGGCATCGTCTCAACTTCAAATTCGACGAGGAACAGACTCAGAAGGATCTACGTTACGTCGCCGGTTGTCTGAAAGAGCTGTTCCCTTCCATATCATCTAAAATCGACAGGGACAGCAGTTTCCGGTAATCCTCCGTAAATTTGGGGATACTTCTGGGGTCCCTGAATCCTACCCCATCGGCTTTTTCGGTATTTACATTTGTGCCGTGGTTCTTTGAATCACGGCTCCTTTGTTATTGCGGCCGCTCAAAGGGAGTCTGAGTTACGAACCGTATAAAATGTAAGTCACCATGCAAACAGAAGAAGAAATCATTCCTTTTGAGAAGATTCCAAGTTATCTCGTCAAACTCCGTAGAGACATCAAGGAGTTGAAGGAGATGGTAGAGAAACAATTCAGACTGCATCCTATTGAGGAAGAATGGATGGACATCAACGAACTGCAAGCATTTCACCCTAACCATCCCGCCAAGAAAACCATCTATGACTGGGTCACGGATGGTCGTATCCCCTATCACAAGCATAGTCACCGCCTCCGCTTCCGCCGCTCGGAGATCATAGACTGGCTTGATGAAGGCTATCATCCGAATGAGGCGGAAAGACGGGAAAAGGCAATTACTGAAGTCAATAAAAAGAGGATTAACGGGCGATAAGTTATGCAAACGAACGAATTCATGGAGCCGATAGTCACGGCCGAGAATTTTCACGAGATATTGGAATCCATCCGCATCAAGGCATCAGACGTAATAGCCATTCCGCCGGATGTCATCTCTGTCAGCGGATCTACGATTGCTACTCTTGGCAATTTCAGCGCATCAACTGGTAAGGGCAAATCAAAGAAGACGTTCAATGTAAGTGCAATAGTGGCTGCTGTACTTACAGGTAAGAAGGTTCTCAACTATGAAGCCTCTTTCCCCAAGCAGAAACGAAAGGTCGTTTATTTCGATACGGAGCAGAGTGATGGCCATTGCCACAAGCTTATGGAAAGGATCAACCTTCTTTCTGGTTATCCCAGGAACTACGATAGTGAGTTATTTGAGTTTTATTATCTGCGCAAATACGGGCCCTTGAATCGGCGTAGGATCATTGAGTTGTATCTGGCAGAACATCCGGACATCGGATTGGTCATTATAGATGGATTGCGGGATCTTCTCTATGACATCAATTCTTCATCCGAGTCATCGGAGGTGATTGGTCTGTTGATGAGGTGGTCTGGCGAGTATAATCTTCATATTCATACCGTTCTCCACCTGAACAAGGGTGACGACAATGTCCGTGGACATATCGGGACAGAATTGAACCATAAGGCTGAAACCATCCTCCAGGTGGATAAGAACGAGGCTGATGGGAGTATCAGTGAGGTGCATGCCGCCTTGATCCGGGACAGGGACTTTCCCCCCTTCGCTTTCAGAATCAACGAGGAGGGGGTGCCGGAGTTGGTAAAGGAGTATGAAATCACGCCCAGGAAGAAACCGGCATTCAACTATGAGTACATGGCGGAGGAACTGCATCGAAAAGCATTAAAGGTTGCTTTCGGGGAGAATAAAGAACCGATTCTGTACACCCCCCTTCTGACAAGACTCGAGGTAGGTTATAAAACAATCGGTATAGAACGTAAACGAAATGTTTGTATCGACTTGCTGAAGTTTCTCCTGAAGAATGACATCATCCGGAAAGAAGGTAAGGGATATCTGCTGAACGAGGATTTCCATTTTGTCCCATCGGTTCCGGAATGAGGTTGTCCTGTTTAGTCGGTGGGTATAGGAGATTAAACAACTAAACAACCCGCCAAGATCGGCACACGGATGGAAAAACAAACTCCTGATGTACTGTAATTATATGTTTAGATCAAGCATTGTAATTAGCTGTCAGCTATGGAAATCGAAAGATTGAGACAGATTCCAATTGTGGCACTATTATCCCATCTCGGGCATGAGCCTGTTTCACGAATGAGGGGAGGAAGGCAATTGATGTACTACTCCCCTCTCCGTGGAGACTTCAATCCATCTTTCTCAGTGTCGGTGGACAAAAATCTCTGGTTCGACTTCGGACTATCGGTGGGTGGCAATGTCATCGACCTTGCCATTGCGATGAGAGGTGGCTGTTCCTTTCGCGAGGCGGCTGTCTGGCTCGAGAATCAGAGCCTTTCCGCAGGGTTCTACAATTCGTCACCAGTGGTCTTCGACCACTATCAGCATCACCGGCGAGAATCTGAAATGCAATCCGTCAAGGTGGTTCCCCTGGCAAAGACGTCACTGTATACATATCTGAGTTCACGCCTCATCCCTCCGGACATCGGAAGACGTTATTGTAAGGAAGTACACTATACCGTTCGTGGGAAGCAATACTTTGGCTTGTGCTTTACGAACATCCTCGGTGGCATGGAAATTCGCAACCCTTTTTTCAAGGGCAGTTTCGGAGTGAAGGCCCCTAGCATCATCACGATAGAGAAGGAGAAAAGGACACGAGCCTGTTGTGTGTTCGAGGGTTTCATGGACTTCCTATCATACAAAGCGCTGGAACGAGTCTGTGATAAAGATATCATTATCCCCTTCCCCTGTGATTGCATCATTCTGAATTCGACAGCATTAGTAAAGAAAGCTGTCGCATTCATCGATGTCTATGAAAAGGCTTACTGCTATCTAGACAATGACAATGCCGGGTGGAGGGCATCAGAACAGCTTGAGGAGATGATGCCAGGAAAGATCGAACGCTGTTCCGAGAAGTACCTTTGCTACAATGATCTCAATGACTATCTGGCAAAGAAACCTAAAAGCCGCTGACATCGACAAGTACTTTCCAGGTACCTTGTTTGGAGGTACCGATGCGTGCAAGATGCCCCCAGTTGCGAAGGGTAGCTGTGATGCTCTTGACCTTCTGGAGTTTGATACCAGTCGCTTCAGACATCATCGTTTGTGTGGCTGTGGGGTTTGAAGCGAGGTACTTCAGGATAGCCTTATCGTAATCGGTAAGGTCATAGGTAAACAGTCCGAACATGCTGTAGCCGGTCTGGACTTGCCGGAAAGTATCGGCAATGCTGGCGCTCTCCATTTCCTTCCAGGAAGGGATGCCAAACAATTCTCGCTCACTGAGCTTTCCGGTTTTCTTCTTTGCCATGGATTACAGATTGCTGGAGGCGTTCTTTGAGCCCGGTGTTGCGTTTGTTCACAGTGAAATTCCGGACGGCGATACCAAGTGCCTTGGTGCTGCCGATCAGGACGCAGATTCTCTTGGCCCGTGTGATGCCGGTGTAGATGAGGTTGCGCTGGAGCATCACGTAGTGGGTCATCAGGACGGGGATGACCACGATCGGGAACTCGGAGCCCTGGGCTTTGTGGACGGTGGTGGCGTAGGCAAGGGTAATCTCATCCAGCTCGGTGTGGTCGTACTCGATTTCGCGGCCGTCAAAGTTGATGGTGAGCGTGCGGTCCTCGGCGTTGACGGCACTGATGTAACCGATGTCGCCGTTGAAGACTTCCTTGTCGTAGTTGTTGCGTATCTGCATCACCTTGTCGTAGAGCTTGAAGAACCACCCGCTGCGGTGGATGCCTAAGTCCGAAGTGTTCAGGGCTGACTGGAGCTGCTGGTTCAGGTTTCCGGCACCCACGACGCCCCGCTGCATGGGCGTGAGGACCTGCACGTTGCGGGGCCGCTCGCCGTAGGCCTTGGGAAGTCGGTTCTTGACCAGATCCACGATCTTCGCGGCGGCCTCTTCAGGGTCGTCGCAGCCAATGAAAAAGAAATCGGTGTTCCGTCCGTTGGAGATGTCCGGGAACTCTCCGCGGTTCACTCGGTGGGCGTTCATGATGATGCGGCTCTGCTGTGCCTGGCGGAAGATTCTGGTCAAGCGAACTACGGGAACGGTACCGGAATCGATGACATCGCGCAGGACGTTACCCGCACCGACACTCGGCAACTGGTCGATGTCGCCCACGAGGACAAGGCGCATGCTGTCCGGAAGGGCTTTCACGAGGGCGTTCATCAAGAGGATGTCCACCATGGAGGCCTCGTCCACGATGAGCACGTCCCCTTCCAGCGGGTTCCCGTCGTTGCGCTGGTAGCCTTCCGGCGGTTTGAACTCCAGCAGGCGGTGGATGGTCTTTGCCTCCATCCCCGTGGCTTCGGTCATCCGCTTGGCGGCACGGCCGGTGGGAGCGGCCAGCATGATCCGATGCCCCCTGTCACTCAGCGCTGCGATAATGGCCTGCGTCGTCGTGGTCTTGCCCGTCCCGGGGCCTCCCGTGAGCACCATCACCTTGCTTTGCACGGCGGTCCGGATGGCCTCCTTCTGCACATCGTCGTACACGATTCCGGTCTTCCGGGAGATGGCGTTTATGTCGAGCGGCGGGTCCAGATTAAGTTGCCAGGGAGCATCCACAAGGCGTTTGATACCGTTCGTTACACCGATTTCGGCAAAGTAGAACGGAGGCAGGTAGATGGCTTCGGTATCCGGCTTCAGGGTCAGGTCCTGCTTGAGGTCATCGGCCTGGATCATATCGTCCAACACGGTCTCCACTACGTCTCCTCCGGCTTCCAGCAGCTCGGATGCAGTCTTTACAAGATGCTCCCTTTCGGCATACACGTGACCCTCATCTGAGAGCTGTCCCAGGGCGTAGATGATGCCGCTGCGCACCCGCCGCGGGTCATTCTTTCCGTAGCCCAGTTTCTCGGCGATGCTGTCGGCGGTCTTGAAGCCGATCCCCCAGATGTCGTCGGCCAGGCGGTAAGGATTCTCCTTGACCTTCTCGATACTCTCCTTTCCGTAGGCGCGGTAGATCTTCGCGGCGAAGGCAGTGCTGACGCCGTTCCCTTGGAGGAACAGCATCACGTTTTTGATGTCCTTCTGTCGCTCCCAGCTCTCCTGGATGCGGGCGACGCGCTTGGGGCCGATGCCGTCGACCTGGAACAGCTGGTTGATATCGTCCTCGATGACGTTGATGGTCTCCAGGCCGAATCGACGGACGATGCGCTGCGCGAATACCGGGCCGACGCCCTTTACCAGTCCGCTGCCGAGGTACTTCTCGATGCCATACAGCGTAGCGGGCATGGTCTCCTCCCAGGTCTCGGCAAGGAACTGCTGGCCGTATTTCTTATCGACCTTCCACTGGCCTTCCACCAGGAGCACGGAGCCCACCGTGACGTCCAGCAGGTTGCCCACGAGCGTCACAAGGTCAGCGTAGTCCTTGACCTTCACCTTCAGTACCGAGTAACCGTTTTCCGGGTTCTGGTACGTTATGCGCTCTACGACGCAGCGGAGTTTCATCGAATGTGTGGATTGGATATGCAAAGGTACACATTTTCCGGGAGATGGGGGCCGTGGGACTTCGGCGGCTGCTTTGCTGACGTCGATGTCCAAAGCGCCGACGGAGCGGAAGTGGTGTTGACGGCTTGCCGGCAACACGACTGGAGTGACACGCAGGCAACAAACGGGACGTTTTTTGCATCTATGTGGGTGTAAATCGTTCAGAACCATGAAACCGAAGAAAATGAAAAAATTGCGGATTACGGAGGCGGACTTTATGCTCGCCCAGCGCAGGGCGGCAAGGCTCGAAGAGATTGCCGCACATGGACGGCCGGTTTCATTCAGAAAGGCCGTACACAAATCCAAGAAGGTCTATGACCGCAAGAAACTGAAAGGAGCAGGAATCACCGGTGATGATCCTGCTCTTTTTTGTTAGCGGCTGAAAACTATCAGCACGTGGATATCATGGCCGAGGGACGGGTTCTTGCCGAACAGGAAGCACGTATGCTCACAGCTGCCGGTTATGCGGCCAATAGACGCCTGTAACGGCTTAAATTCACTTAGGCTCAGCGGAAATTCCTCGGTGGTTTCAATCAGGACAATGGCTTTGGAAAACCCAGTTTTATCTGGCGTATAGTAATCGGAAATGTTTTTTACGATATAAGCTGCACGGCTGTCTTTCAGCGCGGTTCGAGAATAGAAATCCGTTGTAAGAATTTCTTTCGTGTCGAACAGGTAGCGGAAGCGCTTCGGAATGACTTGTACTGTTGCGGAGCTAAGTGCAAGGACCCCATCCTTTCGGTTCTCCGGGCAGAGCGCATAACCAGGATCAGATGACATTATCGTGTCGATGAGATGCTGGATTTTCCCCATGCGTTCAAGGCGGACAATTGAGCGTTCCTGTCGGGCATCGCGCATACGTTTGGGACGGTTGCGATGGGATTCCCGGCGGTAATACTCTTTCCAACCCTCATCCGAGAGGCAAAGGTGTTCCTCCTCAAAAGAATTGGCGATACCCTTGGCATAGTTGAGGAACTGTCGACGACGCAGGACCTCGGCCTGACGCTCATATTTGTTGCGGGGAGTATCGTCCTTGAAGCCTTCGTGCTCTGGCGTAAACCCCCAGAAGGTCAGATGCCAAAGTATCAGGGCGAGGGCCTTTTCTTCCCCGACAGCGGTGCCGAAGATGACTTCTTTGGCAAGACAGTTGGCCCAGGCGTCGCCTTCGCAGTGAGAAGCATGAAGATATCGGTCGATGTCGTTGCCATCCTTGTCGGTATCAATGACGGTTGTAACATCAATCTGTTCTCCGTGGGCATCGGCAGGTGTCATGCGGCGCAGATCGTCAAAGGCCTCCTTGAAGGCGTATAGGTTGGATGGGACATGCTCCTCGTCGATGGCGATGAGGTGCGGGACGATGGTGCCGAAGTCGTGACGGCTGATGAGTTCTTGAAGTGTCATTGTATAGTGTCGCGTAAAATGAACATGATTGTTGATAGTCGATAGCTTTGATGCTGCGTTTATCAGTTGGTAACGGAGCCGAATGGCTCGCAGTCAGGAGAGAGGCATTTGATGAGCCACGCCAGTGCCTCCGTTTCTGTAAACTTCTCATCCCAGGAAAATTCGCTGGCAAGGATATCCCTCCAGAAATCTCCTTCTACGCCGGTAACGTATCCGTACTCGCGCGGCTTCCCGATGACAAAGTTGTCATCACGCCACATGGCGTGGCACTGACGGCCCACTACGCCGGACGGCTCCAGCTTTTTCAGGGTTTCATACCATTCCCGGAGTACCGGAAGGGATACGCGGGGTTTGAAGATGATGGGACGAAGAAGAGGAATCAACTGGTTGAAATCGTACCGGGCAATGGTTTCTTTAACGGTCATGGCGGTTGGCTTTGTCGTAGACGGTCCGGAGATAAAGGTCGATGTCGTCGAGGCCGACTTCGGCAAGGGCTTCGTCAGCCCACTCCTCGAAGTAGTCGCGGCATCGCTGGAGGAGGAAGGATTCCAGCGGAAGGCCTTCTTCGCGGCTTTCGGCCTCCTTCAGGAGTACTTCCTTAAAGCGCGGGAAGTCGCATTTGCTCCACCACCAGAGACGGTTGCGGTCCTGGTCGGAATACTGCTCTACGGTGAGGGTGACTACTATTTTGTAGTCGTTGATGCGGAGAACGTCTGGGATGCTCCAGTTCATGTGGGTGACAAGGGCGTGGAGGGCGTAGCAGATGTTAATGTGTTCCAATGGCGGGATGCTGAGCCACGCCTCGGCCCAGCTGGTGCCGTCATCCAGATCGTTGGAGCAGCCAAGTTCCTTGTCGGTCATCGACGGCGTGTATTTTTCGATCTGGCTCGGGTATACTCGGGGATTGGCCATGGCAGGCTGGAACTCCTCCGTTTCCTGTAGGATGGCCGCCATACGGATGAAGTCGGATCCATAGTAATTGTCATCCTCCAGTCGAAGGACCGAGGCGGGCAGGTCGAATTCCGGGACCAGCTTGCCCTCGACGGTGAAATCATCGTCCAGGTCATCAGCGGGCGTGGAAAGGACTTTGCGAAGCAGACTGGCCGTCCGCTGGTAGGTACGGTTGGTAAGGTCCAGCAGCAGGGTGTTGACTTTTTCCAGACGGGAAACCTCCGATGGTGTGCAGTGTTTTTCAAACAGCAATTCCAGGATAAAGCTGCGGTCCGACATCAGTTCCTGAACGCGGTCCACGGCGTTTTTGTCGCTGGCCCAGCGGTACCACTTGCGGTGTCCTCTTCCCGTTGCCAGTGGGTCACCGGTAATGCGGAGGATGCGTTGTTCCAGCTTCTTCAACTCGTACTTGAGCTGAATTTCTGTCAAGGTGCGGTAATCGATTTCTTCTGCCATACATTTCATTGTTTGAACACTGCAAAGAAAAGCATTCTTACGGCCAAAATCAGGCAGTTAGACTGCTGCCATCCTTTGGCAGGAACATGGGCTATTTTTGCTGCGTTTAACATTGATGCTTATGATACGAGGATTTAAGAAAGTGAGGTGTCCCCACTGTGGGTACAAGTTCAGAACTGCTGTGATTGAGGACAAAGCGACGGCAGAATCAATGCCAGTGCATTGCCCGAAATGCGGTCATGAAGTAAGTCTGAATCGCTTCAGGAACCTACTTAAACTTTTGTTTGGCCCAGCGGTTCTTGCCATCATTTTATTTACATCGTGCAGCCGATATGAAGACCAGCACTGGGACCGGATGATGAAGGCAAGACAGGAGATTGAGCAGCAGGACTGTGTGGTCCTGCTGCAGGAATTGGTTGACGCTTCCCGAGGGAACCTCGCAGCTGTGACACGCATGACGTCACTGAGTCCGCAGATTATAAAAAGATTATTGGACGGGATATCATCTCCGACACGTACGACGGAGATTGCTATCCGGGCAGTGGTGGAAGACTTCTATTTCTATAAAAAGCGCTTTTGGCTTCTTGATCTCACTCAAGACTGGAAATGGCGGAAACCACGATACTGGTTCATGAATCTGCCCTATGTGGCAGACCCTTTTCTCAATTATCCCGATTACAGGGCTGAACTGTTAAATGTGCGCGAGGATGGACAGAATAGCGACGAAAAATAACATGGCAATCAGGGCCAATGCCATTCTGTATGTGATGCGACTTGTGGTCACTGTATTGATTTACGTCGTTTGTTGCTTCCACCAGGGCCGGTTCTTCTCAGGGATTGACTATGCAGGGCACGGAGTGTGGGGTTGGATTGGCCTGTGGTTCACCTGCGCGTGGGCAGCCACCATCTTGTCGATTGCCGTCATGTGGTTTCTCAAGCTTACACCTTTGAGGAAGCCTCGGTGGGACTATCAGGCCTTTGGGCTGGCTTTTCTGGGACTGTTCCTGAGCGGTTTGTCAAGACAAGTCCCGAGCCCTGTCCTAGGCGAAATGATGGTGGGATCTGCTGCGGCGGTACTGATATATATGGGTTTATTTGTGGGAAAAAGGCTCACCTGCAAACTTCCGTGGGGGGGCTATCCGAAGAGCCTGCATAGTCTGAACATGAAGAATGGCAGATCTGACACGCCCCTGAGTTGAGCACGGAAGGCCTTGATCTTTGAGTTGAACG
>Ga0079305_1001120_pt1 | contig 40485 bp, 40 predicted proteins | sample LMS_cellobiose_e_FD_79183 | JGI IMG/M metagenome (GOLD analysis project Ga0079305, IMG submission 79183) | Rumen-fistulated moose microbial communities from Alaska, USA - LMS_cellobiose_enrichment | ecosystem: Host-associated > Mammals > Digestive system > Stomach > Rumen fluid ... | reverse complement strand
GGCGACGGCAAGGGGAAGACCACCGCTGCGATTGGACTTGCGGCGCGTGCCGCGGGGAGCGGCATGAAGGTTGCGATTTTACAGTTTCTCAAAGGGCGGGAGACGGGCGAGCTCTCTTCGCTCGCGCTGATTCCGGGCATCACGGTCATCCGCGGCAAGGCGAGTGAAAAGTTCACCTTCCAGATGGATGAACGGGAATTGCAGCAGACCTACGACCTTTGCACCAAGAATTTGCTCACCGCCCTCGAGCTGCTGCGCGCGGGGCAGTGCGACCTGCTCGTCCTCGATGAGATCCTCGGCGCGCTTTCCTGTGAATTGATCGACGAGGATCTGCTGCGTAGCCTCATCGAGCAAAAACCGGAGCAGGCCGAACTGGTGCTGACCGGGCGCAATCCGCCCGACTGGCTGCTCGAAAAGGCGGATTACGTGACCGAGATGGTCAAACGCAAGCATCCATATGACCGCGGCGTCCCGGCGCGGCGCGGGATCGAATTGTGAGGGACGGGATGAAAGTGGAGCTGCAAAACATACTGCCCGCCGACATTGAGCGGCGCAGCATGGAAATGATCGGGGAGGAACTCGCCGCGCGGGGCGTCCTGCTCAGCGCGGAGCGGGAAGCGGTCGTCAAACGGGTGATCCATACGACCGCCGACTTCGATTATGCCGAAAATCTCACCTTCTCGCCCAGTGCGGTGGAAACTGCGCGCGCTGCGCTGCGCGCTGGCGCGTCGGTCGTAACCGATACCCAGATGGCGAAGGCCGGGATCAACAAAAAGAGCCTTGCGCGGTTTGGCGGCGCGGTGCACTGCTTTATGTCCGACGCGGACGTGGCCGCCGCCGCAAAGCAAAACGGCACCACCCGCGCGGTTGCGAGCATGGAGAAGGCCTGCGCGCTCACCGGTCCGCTCATTTTCGCAATCGGAAACGCGCCGACCGCCCTGATCCGGCTTTATGAGCTCATTGGGGAAGGACGGCTTCATCCTGAGCTTGTGATCGGCGTGCCGGTCGGATTTGTCAACGTCGTGGAGAGCAAGGAGCTGATCCTTGGAACCGGCACGCCGCATATCGTGGCGCGCGGGCGCAAAGGCGGCAGCAACGTAGCCGCCGCCATCGTGAACGCCCTGCTCTACGGGATCGAATAAGGAGGGGAAGCAAAAAATGTACGAGCTGGTCAGGTTGACAGAACGAACCTTTTATATCGACTGCCCGGCAAAGATGGGGATTTATCTTCTGGATGATGCTGGCGCGCTGCTCATTGACAGCGGAAATGACAAGGAAGCGGGCAAAAAGGTACTCAAGCTTCTCGATGCAAACGGCTGGGAACTTGCGGCGATCCTCAACACCCATTCAAACGCCGACCATATCGGCGGCAACCGGCTTTTGCAGGACCGGCTCGGCGTGCCGGCCTATACCGCCGGGTTGGAAGCCGCTTTCACAAAGTACCCGATTTTGGAACCGTCTTTCCTCTACGGCGGCTATCCCTGCAAGGCGCTTCGCAGCAAATTTCTGATGGCGCAGCCGAGCGATACGCGGGACGTCGGGGAATGGGAGCTTCCGGACGGGATGGAAATCCTGCCGCTGCCGGGGCATTTCTTTGCGATGTTTGGAATAAAGACGCCGGACGGCGTGTGGTTTCTGGCCGACTGCCTCTCCGGGGAGAACATCCTCGAAAAATATCACCTGGCCTTTCTCTATGATGTAAAAGCCTATCTGGATACGCTCGATAAGGTCGAGACATTGGACGGCGCCCGCTTTGTCCCGGCGCATGCGCCGGTGGTCACGGATATCCGTCCGCTGTGCGAAGCAAACCGCCGCAAGGTGCATGAAAATATCGACATGCTGCTTGCTATCTGCCGTGAACCGCTTTGCTTTGAGGAAATTCTCAAACGTGTATTCGACCACTATGCGCTCACGATGGATTTTAACCAATATGTCCTGGTTGGAAGCACGGTGCGTTCCTACCTTTCGTATCTTTGCGACGAACAGAACCTGGAAGCGCAGTTCACAGAGAACCGCCTTCTCTGGCGCGCAGTGCGGTAAGATATCAAAAAGGCTCCTGCGGAAAACCGCAGGAGCCTTTTTGATTGTATTTACAGAATGACGCTGTCAGCGCTGTCGTCGCCGTCAAAGTCGTGGTCGCAGGTGTCGAGCACCTCGCCGACGCGCAGCTTACGGGCGATCTTCATCTCCTCGACCTGCTTGTGGATCAGTTCCTTAACCTCGCGGGGCCGCTTGATATTTTTGAGTTCCAGAACCGGCAGGCTCTTGTCGGAGGACTGCAGCGTGACGGTGCCGACCCCGAAGATCCGCTGCCAAAGCGAGATGGAAAGGCTGATGTCCCGCACCCGGTAGAGGATGACCTCCTCCATTTTGATATTGAGAAGGCCGGTTTCCAAAAAGATTCGGTCGTCGGACATGGCGTATTTGGTAAAGGTGATGGGCATGCCAAGGATGCGTTTGCGGTCCTTCCACAGGTAGTGCAGCTCGTCCATGATAGCTCCTCCTTGTTGAATTTAGAACAATTTTTGAAACCGTTCCATCGCTTCGGCCGTGTTGTCGCGGCTGCCGAATGCGGTGAGACGGAAATAGCCTTCTCCGTTCACGCCGAATCCTTTGCCGGGGGTGCCGACGACAGCGGCATTTTCGAGCAGATAGTCGAAAAATTCCCAGGATTTCATTCTGTTTGGACACTCCATCCAGAGGTACGGCGAATGCACCCCGCCGAAGAACCGGATGCCTTTCCGGGTGAGCGCGTCGGCCATAATCTTCGCGTTCTGCTTGTAGTAGCCGATCGTTTCTTTGGCCTGCCGCATGCCTTCCTCGGTAAAGACCGCCGCCGCGCCGCGCTGCACGATGTACGGGACGCCGTTAAACTTGGTCGTCTGGCGGCGCAGCCACATCCGGTTGAGCGAAAGGACCCCGCCGTCCGCCGTCTTCGCGGTGAGCGCGTGAGGCACGACGGTGTAGCCGCAGCGGGTGCCGGTGAAGCCAGCGGTTTTCGAAAGCGAGCAGAGTTCGATCGCGCAGCTTTTCGCGCCTTCGATTTCATAGATGCTGCGCGGCAGGGCCGGATCGCTGATGAACGCCTCGTACGCCGCGTCGAATAAGATCACCGCTTCGTTGGCGAGCGCGTAGTCGACCCATCCTTTCAGTTGCTCCTTTGTGTAGACCGCGCCGGTCGGATTGTTCGGGGAGCAGAGGTAGATGAGGTCCACGTGAACAGATACGTCCGGCATCGGAAGAAAACCATTCTCCGCGTTCGCCGCGAGATAAATAATTTTGCGGCCGTTCATGAGGTTTGTGTCCACATAGACCGGATAAACCGGGTCGGGGATCAGTACGGTGTTGTCCGCGGCAAAAAGGTCGGTGAGATTTCCAAGATCGCTTTTCGCGCCGTCCGAGACGAAAATCTCGTCCGGTTCGAGCGCGGTGCCGACGTGGGCATAGTAGTCCCGAATCGCATCGCGCAGAAAGCCGTAGCCTTGTTCCGGGCCGTAGCCGTGGAAGGTGGCGGCCGATCCCATCTCGTCCACCGCGCCGCGCAGCGCTTCGATGACCCGCGGCATGAGCGGAAGGGTAACGTCGCCTATTCCGAGACGGATGATTTTCTTTTCCGGATGTGCCGCCGCGAACGCCGCGACCCGCTTGTTGATGTCCGAAAAGAGATAGCTGTCCTTAAGGTTTCGGTAATTTTCGTTGACGTGCGCCATAAATCGATCACTCCAATTATTTGTTGTCCAGCGATCTGCACGCCATTGTACAAACGCCATTAATACAGGCTGACTCAGCCAATCTCCACCACGCCGTCGAAGACGTGGGTAGCGGGGCCTTTCATCAGGATTTTATAGTCCTGAGAGCAGGTGATCTTGAGATCTCCGCCCAGAAGCCGGACGGTCACTTCAGTATCCGGATCGCAGTGCTCGTTGATCACCGCAGCCGCGACCGAAGCGCACGCGCCGGTGCCGCAGGCAAAGGTTTCTCCGCTGCCGCGTTCCCAAACGCGCATTTTAAGCGTCTGCCGGTCGACCAGCTCGATAAATTCGGTGTTGATCCGTTCCGGAAAATCCGCGTGGTTTTCAAAAAGCGGTCCGATCTCTTCGAGGTCGACGTTATCCACATCCTCGCAGAAGATGACCGCGTGGGGGTTGCCCATCGATACGCAGGTCACAAGGTAAACCTCGCCGCGCACCAGCATTGGCTGGCTGATGAACTCGTCGTATTCCGTTTCGACCGGCACGTCTTTCGCACGAAAGGATGCCTTGCCCATATCGACCGCCACCGTTGAAACGCTGCCGTCTTCGACCGTGAGGTCGAGCGTCTTGATCCCGCTTCTGGTTTCGATTGTGAGGTGCTTTTTTTCGGTCAGCCGTTTGTCATAGACAAACTTCCCGACACAGCGGATGCCGTTCCCGCACATGCTGCCCTCCGAGCCGTCCGCGTTGAACATACGCATTTCAAAATCGGCCCTGTCGGACGGGCAGATGAGGATCAGCCCGTCGGAACCGACGCCGAAATGACGGTCGCTCACGATCCGGGAGATTTCCTCCGGGTTTCTGAGCTTCTGTTCCAGACAGTTGACATAGACGTAATCGTTGCCCAGCCCGTGCATTTTGGTAAAGTGTAGCTTCAACTTGGTTCCTCCGTTTCAATCTGAAAAAGGTCAAGCGGCAACCCCATTGTTGCTGTACTTCATATTCGTCTTTTAGTTTAGCGCAAAACTTCATCCTTGTAAAGTGCAAGGCGCTAAAAACTTGCGGGAAATGCCGGAATTCGGGCGTTTTGCGCGGACTTGTGAAAGCGGCGGGTTTGTGTTACAATCTTAATATTGCCGGAAGGAATGTGGCGGTGATAATATGAAACGGATTGAGATTTTCGATTCGACCCTGCGGGACGGCGCGCAAGGTGAAAGCGTCTCCTATTCGGTCGAGGACAAACTGAATATTGTGCGCTCTCTCGATAAGCTTGGGATCGACTATATCGAGGCCGGAAACCCGTTCAGCAACCCCAAGGATGCGGAATTCTTTGAGCGAGTGAAGGGAATTTCCCTTTCCCATGCGCGGATTGTGGCGTTCGGCTCGACCCGCCGCAGGGGCGTTCCGGTGACGGAGGATAAAAACTGCGCGGCGCTTCTGCGGGCGGGGACTGGCTGTGTGTCGGTGTTCGGCAAATCCTCCGACTGGCAGGTTCGCGAGGTTCTTGGCACCACGCCGGAGGAAAACCTGCGGATGATCTTCGATACGGTGGATTTTTTCGTAAGGGCGGGCAAACGCGTCTTTTTCGACGGCGAACACTTTTTCGACGGTTACAAGCAGAATCCGTATTACGCGGTGGAAACGCTGGAGGCGGCAGAGAAGGCAGGCGCCTGCAAGCTGGTACTTTGCGATACGAACGGCGGCTGTTTTCCGGATGAAATCGCGGCGGTCACCGCGGAAATGGAAAAGCGGTTCCCGGGAAAGATTGGCATCCACTGCCACAACGACACCGGCTGCGCGGTCGCGGCGACAATCGCGGCGGTGAAAGCGGGCGCGGACCATGTGCAGGGGACCTATATCGGCATTGGGGAGCGCTGCGGCAATGCGAACCTTGCGGCTGCAATCGCAAATTTGCAGCTCAAGCTCGGCTACCTGTGCATTCCGCCCGACCGGGTTTCACGGCTGACAAAGACCGCACGGTACATATCGGAGGTTTCAAACGTGCGGCTTCCGCATTCGATGCCATATGTCGGAAAGAGCGCCTTTGCGCATAAGGGCGGCATGCACGTGGACGGGGTGATGAAAAATTCCGCCGCGTTCGAGCATATCAACCCGGAATCGGTCGGCAACCGGCGGCAGATCCTGCTTTCGGAGGTTTCCGGCCGCACGGCGCTGATGAGCAAGGTCGCCGAGTTCGTTCCAAACCTGCGCAAAGATTCGCCCGAACTGCAAAAGCTTGTGGACAAGCTCAAGGCGCTCGAATACGAGGGCTACCAGTTTGAAGCGGCAACCGCCAGCTTTGAAATGGTGGTGCTCAAGGAGCTTGGATATTTTAAGCCGTTCTTCGAGCTGGAACTCTTCCGGATCATCGGGGAACAGGACGCGGCCGACCGGCATATGGCTTCCGCAATGGTGAAGCTGCGGGTGGGCGACCGGTACGAGATCACCGCCGACGAGGGCGACGGACCGGTCCATGCGCTTGACCGCGCGCTGCGTAAGGCGCTGGAGGTTTTTTATCCGGGCCTTTCGGGTGTGCGGCTGATCGACTACAAGGTTCGCGTCATGGATACCGGCAAAGCGACTGCCGCGCTGGTGCGGGTTCTGATCGAAACGAGCGATGGGGAGAACATCTGGACAACCGTTGGCGTTTCAACCGATATCATCAACGCGTCCATCCACGCGCTGGTTGATTCGATGGAATATAAACTCTACCGGGATTCAATGGCAAACAATGAATAGGGGGATTTTGGAATGAAAAACTGGGATATGTTCAAATGGAGAAGGGTTTCGGTCTACTGTCTTTATATCGCGTGTGCGTTTATGATTTCCTGCGCGATCGCAACCCGCTTTTCCAAGCTTTTGGAGAATATCCTGCTCGGCGCGGGTATCGTCATGGTCTGCGCCTTTTTGTATATCAATCTGATGTACTGGCGCTGCCCCTCCTGCGGGCACCGGTTTGCGATGCGTAAGGGATCGATGGATGAAATCAGCCAGTGCCCTTACTGCTTTAAGCGCCTGCGTGAAAAGACCCCGCAGGAAATTGCTGATGAAGAGGCGCGCGCCAAGGCAAAAGCACAGGCAAAAGCCAAGGCCGAGCAGGAAGCGCTTGCCGCGGCTCAGCAGCAGAATGTTTCGGAACAGCCGGAAGATACCGGATCGGAGAAAACGCCCGCGCAATAAGCGCGGGCGTTTTCTCTTTGTAAAAAGTGTATGAATTCATGTGAATAATATGTGAATATTATGGCGATTCTTGTCGGAATATGATATACTACTTGTTACTTCCCTAACGAGCTTGAGATAAAAGAAGGAGGATTCCCGGCATGCCAAAAGAAAAGGGCACATTCCTATCCCTGGTCCCCAAAATTGTCATTGCGCTTGTGATTGTCGCGGTGCTGGCTTTTAATGCGGTCTACAGCATCAACGAACAGGAGCAGGCGGTAGTGACTACCTTCGGCACCCCGACGACTGTGAGTTCGCCAGGCCTGCATTACAAGATCCCGTTTTTGCAGCAGGTGACCAAAGTTTCCACCGTGATCAACGGTTTCCCAATTGGCTATAAACTCGACACAAAAGAGCCGATCGAGGCCGAATCACTGATGATCACTTCGGATTACAATTTCGTCAACGTAGATTTCTTCGTGGAATATAAGGTGTCCGATCCGATCAAGTTCCTGTATGCTTCGCAGGACCCGGTGCTGATCCTCAAAACGCTTGCGCAGAGCTATATCCGCGACACGATCGGCCTTTATCCGGTCGACAGCGTCATCACGACCGGAAAGAATGAAATCCAGGCTGAGATCAAGGAGAAACTGATTGAACGCCTGGAAAAGGAGGATCTCGGCGTGATGCTGGTGAATATCACCATCCAGGACGCCGAACCGCCGACGACCGAAGTGCTCGAAGCCTTCAAGGCGGTGGAAACTGCCAAACAGTCGAAGGAAACCTCCATCAATAACGCCAACAAATATAAGAGCGAGCAGGAGCCCGCCGCGGTCGCGAAGGTGGATGAGATTCTGAAAAAGGCGGAAGCCACCAAACAGGCGCGTATCAATGAGGCGGAAGGTCAGGTCGCGCGCTTCAACGCGATGTATGAGGAGTACACCAAAAACCCGCTGATCACCAAACAGAGGATGTTCTATGAGGCAATGGAGGAGATCCTGCCGGGTCTCAAGATCATCATCGACGACGGCGCGGGCGGCGTGAATAAGCTGCTGCCGCTTGAACCGTTTGCATCGGGCGGGAACGCATCGCCCGCCGCGGGCAGTTCGGAAGGAGGGGAATAAAAGATGAACAACAATTTTTATCAGAATAGCCCCTTTGGGCAGGGCGGCCCGCAGGTCGATCCGAAAACCGTCGACGCGATGAAAGAAATGGGCGGCAAGGTCAAAAAGGTGATGGGGCGCCTGCTGAAGGTACTGATCGTACTTGTCATCCTGTTTATCCTGATCTTCAACGTGCTGGTCGTCACCCGGACCAATGAATACAGCATCATCCAGCAGTTCGGCAAGATTGTCGCGGTGCGCGATACAGCCGGTCCAAGTCTCAAGGCGCCGTTTATCCAGACGGTTAAATCGATCCCCAAGACGGTGCTGCTTTATGACCTGCCGATTTCGGATGTCATCACCAAAGATAAAAAAACCATGGTGGCCGACAGCTTTGTGCTGTGGAAGGTGTCCGATCCGACCAAGTTCATCCAGACGCTCAACGGCAACGTCACCAACGCGGAGGCGCGTATCAGCACGATCGTCTATAACTCGATGAAGAACGTCATCTCGAGCCTGTCGCAGGCCGAGATCATCTCCGGCCGCGACGAGCTGGCCGGCGCGATCTTTGCAAATATCGGAAGCAGCCTCGATCAGTACGGTGTGACCCTCGTCGCGGTCGAGACCAAGCACCTCGACCTGCCGGACGACAACAAGAACGCCGTCTATGAGCGCATGATCTCCGAGCGCAACAATATTGCCGCTTCCTATCAGGCGGAAGGTGAATCGGAGGCGAAAAAGATCCGCACCGAAACCGACAAAACCATCTCGATCAAGGTTTCCGAAGCGCAGGCAAACGCGGAAAAAGTGATCGCGGAAGGCGAGGCGGAATACATGCGGATTCTTTCCGAAGCCTATGCCGATGCCGACCGGGCCGGTTTCTATTCGTTCGTCCGTTCGCTTGACGCGGCAAAAGCTTCCCTGAAGGGTGAGGACAACACCTTGATCCTGTCGAAAGATTCCCCGATCGCACAGATTTTCTACAACGCGGAATAACCGGAACATAGCAAAGCAGCCGTCCTTCCGGACGGCTGCTTTTTCAGTACATGGTTTATTTTTTGCGGGTGAGCAGGTCCGCCACATAAAGCCCATTGGCCGCCGCCTGCGAAAGCGAACGGGTGAAGCCCGCGCCGTCGCCGACCGCGTAGATGCCCGGACAGCCCTCGATCTCAAATTCATCGCATTTCGGGCGCGCGGAATAATATTTGCATTCGATGCCGTAAAGCAGCGTATCGTAATTGGCGGTGCCGGGAGAAACCTGGTCGAGCGCCTGGAGCGTCTCAACGATGTTGTCGAGCTGACGCTTGGGCATACAGAGGCTCAGGTCGCCGGGGACAGCGGACAAGGTCGGCCGGACGGTGCCCTGCCGGAGGCGTTTTTCATCGGTGCGCCGGCCGTTCATCAGGTCGCCCAGCCGCTGTACCAGCACGCTGCCGCCGCTGATGAGGTTCGCAAGGCTTGCCACATACCTGGCGTATTCGATCGGCTCTTTGAATGGCTGGGTGAAGTTGGTGGTCGAAAGCAGCGCGAAGTTGCTGTTCTGGGTTTTGCGGCTTTCGTCGCGGTAGCTGTGGCCATTGACAGTAAGTACGCCGTTGGTGTTTTCGGTGACCACCTGGCCGCGGTCGTTGAAGCAGAACATGCGGGTGGTGTCCCCGTAACGTTTGGAACGGTACCAGATTTTCGGTTCGTAAATCTTTTTGGAGAAGTCCTCCCAGACGATCGACGGCAGCTCGACCCGCACGCCGATATCGACCTGGTTATTGTGCAGCGGCACATTGTTTTTTTCGCACCAGTCGGAAAAAAACATGCTTCCGGCGCGCCCGACCGCGAAGATGATCCGGTCGGCGGTGAGGGCGTGCTCGCCGTCGGCATCCTGCACCGTGAGGGTGCGGGATGCCCGTTCGACATTCGACACATTGGTCTTGGTGTGGATTTCAACCCGCCCCTCGAGCGAATTGATGAGATGCATCATCGTGTCGAAATTGGAGTCGGTTCCCAGATGCTTGAGCTGTGCCTGCGCCATATGCAGGTCGTAGCCGATGCAGAGCTTTTTGAGGTCATTGTTGGGCTGGAAGCGTTCGGTGGTTGCGCCGAAGTTCACAAGGATTTTGTCCGCCTGTTCGATATAATCGATGACCGTTTCATCCGGCAAAAACTCGGTAAGCCAGCCGCCGTATTCGGTGCTGATGACATATTTGCCGTCGGAAAAGGCACCGGCGCCGGCCAGCCCTTCCATGATAGCGCAGGATTTGCATTTGATGCAGGTTTTCACCTGTTTGGTGATGATTGGGCAGATGCGTTTTCCGAGCGGATTTCCTTTTTCGAACAGGACGATCGAAAGGGAGGGGTCGTTTTCACTCAGGCGGTAAGCCGCCATCAGCCCGCCGATCCCGCCGCCGATAATTGCAATGTCATAATGGTTTTTCATTGTTTGCGCTCCCTTCGCAGATGCAGATTCATTCTAAAATGCAGATGCCGTTTTTTCTCTCGCAGCGCCTTATTATAGACATTCAGAACATATTGCGCCAGGTTGACCGCGCCGCTGTTTTCCACCGATTGGCGCACGGACAGGCGGAGCTTGTCCAGTTCATCCTGGGGCATTTTGCGCAGCAGATGGATCTTCCCGGACATCTCCTGCGCGTCCTGAAAGATGAAGCCGTTGATCCCGTCGACTACCTGGCCTTCGTTGAGCGGATCGACGATCTGCAAAACGGGCAGGCCGGTGGCCATGCCTTCCAGCATCGAAATGGAATTTGTGTCCGAAGTGGAAGCGGTAATGTAAAAGTCGCAGGAGGCATAATAGGGCGGGATCTCCTCGTGCAGCACCTTGCCCGCAAAGGTCACCATATCCGCGATGCCGAGTTCGCGCGCCTGCTGTTCGAGCTCCTCCTTGCAGGGACCGTCCCCAATGACGAGCAGCTTGATGTCCTCCTCGGGACGGATAGCCTCTTTCCAGTAATCGAGCAGCACATCCACGCTTTTTTCGCGCCCGAGCCGCCCGACAAACACGCCGATCATCGTATTTTCCCCGTAGCCGAACTTTTGCCGGAAAGCGGCCTTCTTATCTTCATCGATATTGTCGATGCTGAACGCATCGAGATCGACCGGGTTGGGGATCACGTTGACCGGCTTATAGACGCCGGTCTTGCGAAAATATTCTTCACATTTGCGCGAAGGGCCGGTGATCTCTTGGGCGGAGCGGGCAAACATCTTGGTGTACTGATGGGAGAACTTTTTGGTCATGGGTACAAGCGGCCGCGGCGCGACATAATAGATGTATTCGTCATACATTGTGTGCAGGGTGTAAACAAGCGCGATCCCCAGGACTTTGGCAATCATCATGCCGGAAAGCCCGATGCCAAACTCCTGGTGCACATGGATGACGTCGGGCTTGAATTTGCTGATGTATTTGAGCCGGGTGGTGGAAAGCGGCATCGCGATGCCGTAGCCGTAAAAACGCTGGGAGGTGTGCGCGGGGCAATGCAGGATGCCGTTCGAGATGTAATGTCTGCGCGCGGAAGCATCGGCCGTGACGATCAGGACCTCATGGCCGAGCTGCTCCAGCCCGTCTTTGAGGGACTTGACGTGAGTCACAACACCGTTGATATGAGGCAGGTAAGTTTCTGTAAATAATGCGATGCGCATCGACAACGCTCCTGTCTTTTTTGAGTAAATTATACATATTTTAGTATAACACAAATGCTGGATAAATCAAGCAAACCGAAGTGTGCAAAGGAAATCATACAAAAACCGATTGCCATTCTTGTCAGAATGGTGTAAACTAAGGATAAAATTCCCTAGGAACGTTTAACGAGGTGACAAGAATGATCCCAATGGATATGAAACGGAACCTGACCATGCTGACCGACTTTTATGAGATTACCATGTCAAACGGATATTTTGAATACGGATTCGAGGACAAAATCGCCGTTTTTGATATGTTCTTCCGTAAAATCCCGGACGACGGCGGATTTGCGCTGTTTGCCGGGCTCGAGCAGCTGATTGATTATCTGAAAGGGCTGAAATTCACAGAGGAGGATATTGCCTATCTGCGGGAAAAAGGCCAGTTCAGTGAAAAGTTTCTCGATTATCTTGCCCATTTTCAGTTTCAATGCGATATCTGGTCAGTGCGGGAAGGCACGCCGGTCTTTCCGAACGAGCCGGTCGTGGTTGTCTGCGGCCCGATCATCCAGGCGCAGCTCATCGAGACGATGGTGCTTTTGACCGTGAATTTCCAGTCGCTCGTAGCCACAAAAGCCAACCGGATTGTGCGCGCCGCCGAAGGCCGTCCGATTTCTGAATTCGGCTCCCGCCGCGCGCAAAGCTACGACGCGGCCATCCTTGGCGCGCGAGCGGCTTATATCGGCGGCTGCGCCGCGACAGCCTGTGTGATTGCGGATCGCGACCACAATATCCCGGCGGTCGGAACGATGGCCCACAGCTGGGTGCAGGTGTTCGACAGCGAATATGAGGCGTTTAAGAAATACGCCGAACTGTATCCGGACAATTCCGTTTTCCTGGTGGATACCTACAATGTCATCAAATCCGGCGTCCCGAATACCATTCGGGTCGCCGAAGAGGTGCTCGCGCCGCTCGGCTGCCGTCCAAAGGCCATCCGCATCGACAGCGGCGACATCGCCTATCTTTCGAAAAAAGCGCGCCAGATGCTGGATGACGCGGGTTATCCCGACTGTAAGATCATGGCTTCCAATTCGCTTGATGAATACATCATCCGCGACCTGATCATCCAGGGCGCTCAGCTCGATATGTTCGGTGTGGGCGAGAACCTCATCACCAGCAAGTCCGATCCGGTATTCGGCGGTGTCTATAAACTGGCCGCGGTCGAACAGGACGGCGTATTTGTGCCGAAGATCAAGGTCAGCGAGAGCATCGAAAAGATCACGGTACCCTGCTTCAAGGACCTCTACCGTTTTTATAACCGGGAAACCGGACAGGCCATCGCCGACTATGTGACGGTGCGGGGAGAAAAAGTGGACGATTCGATGCCGATCACCATTTTCGATCCGGTCGCAACCTGGAAGAAAAAGGTGATCACCAACTATCGCGCGGAAAGCCTTCTGGTACAGGTTTTTGACAAAGGCAGATGCGTTTATACGCCGCGTCCGCTCGAAGAGATCAAGAAATACTGTGCCGAACAGGTGGCGCGCCTTTGGGAAGAGGTCCGGCGTTTTGAGCATCCGCACCGCTACTATGTGGATCTGTCCGACCGGCTGTGGAATGAGCGCAACGATTTGTTGGAACGGATCAACCTTGATTAATAACGAATAGAAAGCCCCCGGATCTTCAAGATCCGGGGGCTTTCTATGTAAAGGACGGGAGTGTATCCCTTCCTTACAGGGTAGGCTGCCCACGCAGAAAGCGTGTTATTCAATCATCGGCAGAACCCTGCCGCATATAGTATGACACTTGCACTATAGTATATACGTCGTTGGAACTATAGGGAATTGTCCAATTATTTACAATTTGTTATACTGAAATTTACAAAAAATATGTCGAATCCTGTCGAAAACAGACCGGGAGGAAGATGCGCGTGAGAAGATGGAAAGCTGCGGCCCTGGGTGGAATACTGGCTGCGTCCTGCCTGTGCACACAGGTTTTTGCACAGACCTATACGGATGAATGCGCCGCGTCTGCTTCAGACAGCATCTGCGTTTATCAGAATTTCTCAAAACGGATCGAAGATTTCGGTTCGTTCAGCGGGTGGGCGAATTGTCCCGACCAATCGGTTCTTTCCATGTCTGGAACCGAAGCGCAGGCGGTTTACCAGGTTGTCGGAGCGCAGGAGGTGCGGGTGGAAATCTGTTCCGCGAACGGCAGCTTTGCCGTACCCGGTTCAGCAGGGGCGTATTGGCTGGGACTTTACCATACGGATTCGGTAAGCGGCGCAAAACGCTGCTTTTATGACAGCGGGAAGGATGAGGTATTCATCAATACCTCCGGCGGCGTCAGAAGTCTGCGGGTTACAATGGATGGGTATGCTTTCCTGCCGGATTCCCGTCCCTTGGAAACGGCGGGTTTCTATGGGCTGAACATATCTTCTTCAGTGGATGGCGGGAGCTTCGGGGCGCTTTCACCACGGCTTTCCGATGCGCGCAGGCAATCCGGAGGTCCATACCATTGGGAGGCATATACGGCGAAAGTTCCAGCCGGCGCGGGCTGGATCAAGGTTCGTCTGGCCAGAAACCGGATCTTTCGCGGGGATGGCCGCATGCCCGATTTCCCAGCCACTGAAAACGAATTTTTTCTGGCGCGGGTGATTTTTACAGGTCCCGCCTTAATCCTCGGATCGGGTGGGGATTCGTCTTCGAGTACGCCGGACAGTTCCAGCACGCCGGACTCTTCTTCACAGGATTCGAGCAGTTCGGAAATTTCGAGCGGTTCCAAAAAGAAATCCTCCTCGGAAGAGGATGAGGAGTCTTCTTCCTCTGAAGGGCAGTACGGCGTCCCGAATAAAAGCGGCTGGTCAAATCGGTCTGGAGGGCAAGAGGGACCTTCGATCGGCGGGACTCTGCCGACACAGATTGTCGGTTCAGCCAAACATGAACAGACCCTCTATGACGACGCGGTTGTGGAACCGGCGGATGAGGAGGACGGGAGGGGCCCGATTACGATTCACACCAGTCTGCGCGGGAATGCACAAAATGAAAACGGAGCCGCGCACAGATCCGAGGCCGCCTGGACGGCGGCGATCGCGGCAGTGGTCGGAGCGGCCGCTGTGGCAGCCCGGCGGTTTAAAAACCGCCGAAGATAAATCGTTTCAGGCGCGTCCGCCCAGAAGGGTCGGGCGCGCCTCCTTTTTGCCGTAACCGCCCAAGCCAAGATAAAAAAGTTGAACCGCCGTATTGTTTTATGGTATAATAGCCGCAGAGCGGCTATTATATCGACTTATGGCCAGGCAGATGCGCCGGCTCTGCCGGTTTTCTGCCGCAGCCAATCGGTCCAAAGCCGATTGTGGCCGCCGAAGGACGGCCAAACGTTTTGCTTTATGGCGGCGGCGCACGGCGCATGTTGCTTTATCGCCTGAAAGCCGGCTGGAGGCTCTTTTTGGGTACGGCTTGTTGCATGCGGGCGGATCAGCAAACTTCAAGAAAGAAAAGGACGAATTTGGGAGGACGGTAAGGTGAACGAATTAATGTCGATTACGGTTGGGAATCTGCTCGAGCAGGTTGCCGACCGGTATCCGGACGACCAGGCGGTGAAATATACCGACCGGCCGTTCGACATGACCTGGCGTGAATTTGATGATGAGGTTAACCGGATTGCCAAGGGCTTTCTGGCATTGGGGATTGGAAAAGGCGATCATGTGGCGATCTGGGCGACCAATGTGCCCGAATGGCTGCTGACGCTGTTTGCCTCGGCCAAGATTGGTGCGGTGCTCGTGACGGTCAACACGAACTACAAGGTGTTCGAGCTTGAGTACCTTTTGCGCCAGTCGGATTCGAAAGCGCTGGTCATGATCCGCAATTTTAAAGAGAATAATTACGTTGACACGATCAATGAGCTGTGTCCCACCTTAAAGGACGCAAAGCCCGGCGATTTCTCCGATCCGAAGCTGCCGTTTCTCAAGGATATCATCTTCGTGGGAGAGGATACCCCGGCTGGGATGATCGCCTGGAACGACCTGCATGAATTGGGCAAGTCGGTGCCGGAGGAAAGCTTCCGTGCGATCTTCGACAGCATCGATCCGCACGATGTGACCAATATGCAGTACACCTCGGGTACCACTGGATTCCCAAAAGGGGTCATGCTGACCCATTATAACATTGTCAACAACGGCAAATCGATCGGGGACTGCATGAAATTTACCCACGACGACAAGCTCTGTATCTGCGTGCCGTTTTTCCACTGCTTCGGGCTGGTGCTCGCGGTCATGGCGAGCCTGACCCACGCGACCGCGATGGTGCCGATCCCGTATTACCGCCCGACAGCGGTCATGCAGGCGCTCCAGAATGAACAGTGCACCGCGGTGCACGGCGTGCCGACCATGTTCATCGCCATGCTCGAGCACCCGACCTTCCACGACTACAAATTCCCGCGGCTGCGCACCGGCATCATGGCGGGCTCGCCTTGCCCGATCAAGGTGATGCAGCTGGTCGTCGACAAGATGGGGATGCGGGAGATCACGATTACATACGGCCAGACCGAGGCCTCTCCGGCAACCACCATGACCACCACGGAGGACAGCCTTGAACTGCGGGTTACTACCGTGGGCAAATCGATGCCGTTCGTCGAGACGAAGATTGTCGACCCGGAGACGGGCGAAACGCTTCCGCCAAACACCCCGGGTGAATTCTGCGCGCGTGGCTACAACATTATGAAGGGCTACTATAAGATGGAGGAGGCCACCCGCCAGGCGATCGATGCGGACGGCTGGCTGCATTCAGGCGACCTTGCGATGGTGGATGAGAATGGCTATTATAAGATCACCGGCCGCATCAAGGATATGATCATCCGCGGCGGCGAAAATATCTATCCCAAGGAGATTGAAGAGTTCCTCTATACCCATCCCGAGGTGCGGGACGTGCAGGTCATCGGCGTGCCGGATAAACAGTACGGTGAAGAGGTCTGTGCCTGCATCATTCCGCGCGCATGGGAGGACTGTACCAGCGTCGAAGCGATCCAGGAAGCAGTGCGCGCCAATATGGCGCGGCATAAAGTGCCGAAATATGTGCTCTTTATGGACAGTTTTCCAATGACCGCAAGCGGAAAAATCCAGAAGTTCAAGCTGCGCGAATATGCGACCGAAAAGCTCGGGCTTCAGGACGACGCGGCGATTGAGACCGCGTAACCAAACCGATTGGAGTGTTGTGCCAGTATGGCAGTCAATGAACACAAGCTTTGTATGGGCTGTATGTCCCCGCTTTTTGAGGAGGGGGAGCCCTGCCGCGCCTGCGGTTATGACGGCGCGGCGGAACCAGACCTGAATTATCTTCCGCCGCGGTCCCGTATTGGCGGCGGGAGATACCTTGTGGGAAAACGTTATGCCAGCGACCCAGAAGGCGTATGGTATGTCGGATATGACTGCGAGGAGGAGATGCGGGTCTGGCTGCGCGAATATGCGCCGCACAGCATCACCCGCCGTGACCATGAGACCTTTGCGGTACAGCCGCTCGCCAGTTCGGAGGCGCAGTACAAGGCGCTGATGTCCGATTTTGAGGATTTGTGCCGTTCGGTGATGAATCTTTCACCCGGTGAAAAGGTCACGCCGCTCATCGATCTGTGCTATGAGAACAACACCATCTACGCGGTCTACCGCTATATCAAGACCATCACCCTCGAATCTTTCCTGGAGCGCAGCGGCGGAAAGCTCAGCTGGCGGCATACGAAAAAGCTGCTGATGCCGCTCTACCATACGGTGGAAAACGTCCATAAAGCGGGGCTCATTCATCGCGGCCTCTCCCCAAAGACCATCCAGCTCGACCAGTCGGGCGCGCTGTGGCTCAGCTGTTTTTCAGTGGCGGCCGCGCGCACCAACAAAAGCGAGCTCGGCGCACAGCTCTTTGCGGGTTACTCCGCGCCGGAGCAGTATTCGCTGAACAGCTGGCAGGGCACTTGGACCGACGTCTATGCGCTCGGCGCGATCACCTATCGCACGTTGACCGGCGAGATTCCGCCCGCTGCGATTGACCGCATCTATGGGGATGACCTGCTCGACAGCCAGGTGATCGGCCCTCAGATGACCGAGAGCGCTGTCAACGCGATCAACCATGCGCTGGCGGTTGAGATTGAGGACCGCACCCAGACGGCAGAAGCATTTATCGCGGAGCTGCTCGCGACCGACGGCTCAAATACGGCGGTGTATACGGCTCCGGTTCCGCGCAGAAGCTACGAAACGCCGGAGGACAGCCTTTACCGGCAGGAGCTGCGTCAGACGGTGGCCGAACAGGAACGCCGGGCGAATCTCCCGCCGCATACCGACGGTCGGTTTGCCACAAGTATTGACCTGGTGCCGCCGAAGCCGCCCGTAAATTCCAGGCAGGTCCGCGGCGGCGCGGGCGCGGTGGGGCCGGTGGATGAACGAAAGACAGTGAAGCGCCGCAGACGGCAGAAAAAGTCGCATCCGGTGCTGGCGTGGCTTTTGTCCGCGCTGGTTGCGACCGCCGCGCTTGCCGGTGCGATGTATTACATCTCCACGACCTATCTTGGCGACCTGCTCACGCCGGGCAGCTCACAGAGCTCCTCCAGCCAGAACGCCTCCGCCATGGCGGGCGTGGACTTCTCGGAGGATGAGGAAATCGATGAAACCGTCGTACCAAAATTTGTGGGCATCACAGCGGACACAATCGACTACAATAAGGTGCCGATTGAAATCGAAGAAAAATTTAATGACGATTATGAACGGGGCGTTGTGTTCGAGCAGCAGCCGGTGGAAGGCACGCCGCTCGACGATATCTCAAAGATCACCCTGTTCGTTTCCAAGGGTGTAGAAAAGGTCGAGATGCCCGAGGTGGTCGATCTGACGGTCGAGGAGGCAATGGGCCTGTTGCAGGGACTTGGGATCAACTATGACGTGATTGATGTCTTCAACAAGGATTACGAGCCGGGCATCGTGGCCCGGACCGATACCGAACCGGGCACCGAGCTTGATAAGAATAAGAGCCGGGTGATCCTTTATACCCGGATGATGCCGGAATCGAGTGAAGAAGACGAGGAAGATGAGGATGAAGAAGAATCCTCATCCAAAAAATCCTCCAAGAAATCTTCCTCCTCTAAAAAATCTTCCTCTTCCAAGAAATCCAGCTCCTCGAAGAGCTCTTCGAGCAGGCTTATCAATTCCAAGGATTAAGAAACCGAGAAATAATGGCCGGAATCGGCAGATGGGTGGTATGACGATGAAAATCGCTTTTTCGACTTTGGGATGCCCAGGCTGGTCGTGGGATGAAATTTTCGCCACGGCAAAGGACCTCGGGCTGGACGGGATCGAGGTTCGCGGCATCGAAAACCAGATGTACGCGCCGAAGATCAAGGCGTTTGGGGCGGAGAACGCGCGGATGACGATGGAGCGGCTCAAAAAGGCCGGCATGGAAATCCCAATGCTCACCTCGGGCGCCTGCCTGGGCGCGCCGGGCGACACGGAATGCTTTGTGCAGGAGGCGAAGGATTATATCGACCTGGCGGCGCGGCTTTCGGTGCCGTTTGTGCGGGTGATGATTTCTAGCTACCCCGACCCGCGCCCGGAGGACAATGTTTTGCAGGCGAAGGGCCTCTATGACAAGCTCTGCTCCTATGCCAAGGGGACCGGTGTTTCGGTGCTGATTGAAACGAGCGGCTCGCTTGCCGACAGTAAATCGCTGCGGAATTTTATGAACGGCACCGATCCCGAGACGGCGGGCGTGTTGTGGGATTTGCATCATCCGTTCCGTTTTTATCATGAAAATCCGGCCGAGACTTATGCGAATATCGGCCAATGGGTCAAGTATATGCACGTCAAAGATTCGGTTATCCAAAATGGACAGGTGGCCTATCGGATGATGGGCTACGGCGACGTGCCGGTTTTCGACGCGCTGCGGCTGCTTGAGGACAACGGCTATCAGGGCTATGTCACGCTCGAATGGGTCAAACGCTGGTGTCCTGACCTGCAGGAGCCGGGTATTGTGTTCGCGCACTTCGCAAATTATATGACCTTCCTCAAAAACCAGCTCAAATAAAAAAGGCCGCGCATTCGGTGGAATGCGCGGCCTTTGGTCTATTTTGCACAAGCGAAACGTTTGATCATCCGGATGTCCTCGCCGTAAAATTGGAGCGGCCGGTAAGCACAGAGCAGCCGGGAAAGGATCCGGTCGCCGTAGCGTTCGCGCAGGCCATTTTCGTCGAGATTGGTACTGATGACGCAGGGGCGGTTTTCAATGATCCGGGAGTTGATAAGGTTATAGAGCGCGGCCACCGTGAAGGCTGTGGAAAATTCCGCGCCGAGGTCGTCGATGATGAGCAGGTCGCAGGAAAGCGCCATCTGCTGATAATCCTCGGTGATATCCCGGCTGAACTGCTGCTGGGAAAGCCTGTCGAGCAGCCGTTGGGAAGAGGTGTAGACCACGCCGAAACCCCGGTTTGTCACCTCGCCGGCGATGGCGAGCGAAAGATGGGTTTTGCCAAGCCCGGTGCCGCCGCAAAGCAGCAGGCTGTCGCTGCGCGGGGTAAAGTTGCGGGCATAGGCGCGGCAGGCGTTCAGTACCTTGTCCATCGCGCGGCGCGGAACGATTCCATAAGGACCGCTGGGTTCGTCCGGGTAGTAACTGAGGCTGAAATTTTCAAAACGGCAGTCGGAGGCGCCGCTGACCGTATCGCTGAGCTTGCCGTAAGCGAGCTGGCGCAGAAGCTTTGCCAAACAGGCGCATCGATCCTGTCCGACATAACCGGTATCGCCGCAGTCCGGGCAGACGTAGTGTACCGCCAGAAAGTCCTCCGGCAGCCCCGCGTCCCGCAGAATCTGCGCGCGCTCCTTTTGCAGTGCGAGATTCTGTTGCTTGAGCCGTTCGATTTGTTCCTGCGCGCCGCCGCCTGCGAGCGCCGTCTGCGCAGCCGCGATGCCGGTGCGTGCGAGCATCCGTTCGATTTCCGAAAGGCGCGGCAGCTCGCGGTAAAGCTCCGTGCGGCGCTGTTCGGCGCGCATTTGCGCTTTCTGCCTGCGTTCATCCAGGATCTGGCGCGCCTGGCTGTAGATTTCCTTTGCGTATCCCATTGTTTCCTCCAGGGCTGTGGCTAGCCTTCGGTCTGGCCGTGCAGCAGCCGGTGTATTTTATCCATGTCAAGCGAGCTGTCGCCGGTCTGTGCGGATTTGTTCTGTTTTTGTTTGGCGGGATTTCCCGCCGACAGATCGTCGAGCGCGGCCTTGACGGAAACGATGCCTTTTTGCTTCCAGGATTGAATAATCCGGTCAGCGTAGGCGAACGAAACCTTGCCGGTGTTTTCAGCGGCGCGTTCGCAGGCGAGGCAGATGAGTTTTTCATCGAGCCCAAGCGAAAACCAGCTGTCGACGAACTCCCGTTCCCGCGGGGTAAGCCCGCGGCTGTGAAGACCGAACGCTTTTACGACTTTCGATTCATTTTCGTTGTGCTGCATCAGCCGCAGGATTTCCTGCTCGACCTTTTCATGCGTGTCGATGCCCCGTTCGAGCCAGGAAGCAGCGGTTTTCTCAACGTAATTCATGCTTTTATGGCCGGTGGAAACGCAGTATTGCAGCAACATCAGCGTGACATCGCAGCGCATCCCGTAATAGGTGGAAAGCGCGATCAGAATTTCACTTTCCACCGGTGTGAGCGGCGCGCCAAGGATGCTCTGCGCCTCCCGCAGCAGTTGGGAGAGGGAAGGGTCAGCGTTTGCCATTTCGACGATGTCCTCCCGCGCGATTTTGGGCCGCGCGGATATGGTGACGATCCTCTGTCCGGTGGGGGCATGTTCCTCCCGCACTGCCGCAGCCGCGGCGGAGGGAGCAGCCGCGGCAGGTTCCGCCATACGGGCGGGCGCGGCAACAGGCGGCGCATCCGTCCGGCGGACGATGCCGGTCTCGACCCAGTAGCCAAGCGCGTCGGAAATGTCGGCGGGGGAGATATTGAGCTGTTCGGAAAGCCAGGAAGCGTCGACCGGGATCCCCCCGTGGCGCAGCATGACCAGCAGGATTTTTAGGGAAAGCGGGGAACACATCTTGATATGCTCGTCCACAACCGCGGCCGGGACGGCAAAAACAGAGGACCAGATCCCCGCGTCAATACAATAAGACATAGCAGACTCCATTTCCAGGAAAAATAGTTTTTCAACCTGTCTCAGTATAGCATATCCGCGCAGCAAATTCAAAATATAAGTTGCGCATGATGTATAAAACGTTGTATAATATATTATTAGAATTTTTATTATGGGAGGCGTAGAAGAATGATCGGAGATTTACATTGTCATTCACGGTTTTCAGACGGCTCTATGGGCATAGATGATCTGATCTTCTACGCCAAAAGGGCGGGGCTCGATTTTATTGCGCTGACCGACCACGATACCCTGTCCGGCAACAACCGCGCGGAACAGCTGGGAAAACGGTTTGGCATCGGGGTGATCCCGGGCGTGGAAATTTCCGCCTTTGATCGGAGCCGCGGCCGCAAGGTGCATCTTCTCTGCTATCAGCCCAAAACCCCGGACCGGCTAGAAGGTTTGCTGAAACGCACACTGGAAAACCGCGACAAATGCGTGCGTGAGAGCATGCGCAAGGTGATGCAGCTTTTCCCTGTGACCGAGGAGCACATCCTGCGCAACGCGAAAGGTTCCGCGTCGCTTTATTACGCGCACATTATGAATGCGCTGATCGACCTCGGCTACACCAATGAGATTTACGGAAAGCTCTTCAAAGAGCTGCTTGGCCCGCAGGGAAGCTGTTATGTGCGTCATGAATATCCCGACGTGTGGGAAGCTGCAAAACTCATCCGCAGCGCGGGCGGGATCTGCGTGGTGGCGCATCCGTCCTCCTACCGTTCGATCGAGCTTGCCGGGGAGCTTGCGCGGGAGGGCCTGTGCGACGGCCTGGAGCGGTTCCACCCGAACAACCGTCCGGAGGACGATGCCGCGCTCGACGCGCTCATTGAAACCTATCACCTGATCCCAACCGGCGGCACCGATTTCCATGGGGGCTTTACCTCGCGCCCAAACCCCATCGGCACCTGCCTGACCGAAAAAAATTCGCTCGAACGGATTTTTAAGCTGTCCAAGAGCCGTTAGCACGGCTGCAACATAGATTATGATGACGGAGGCTTTCTAATGGATCTGAAAGAAAAAGCGCTGCAAAAGCATTACGAATGGCAGGGGAAGATCGAAGTGGTTTCCCGCGCCCCGCTCAATACAAGGGAGGATCTTTCGCTGGCGTACACGCCGGGCGTTGCGCAGGCGAGCCTGGCGGTCGCGGAGGATGAGGACCTTTCCTACACACTCACCCGCCGCGGCAATATGGTGGCGGTCATCACCGACGGCACCGCCGTGCTTGGACTGGGTGATATTGGACCGGCGGCAGCCATGCCGGTTATGGAGGGAAAGTGCGCCCTGTTTAAGGCGTTTGCGGATGTGGATGCGTTCCCGATCTGTATCAACAGCAAAGATGTGGATACCATTGTAAACACCGTCAAGCTCATTGAGAAGAGCTTCGGCGGCATTAACCTGGAGGATATCGGCGCGCCGCGCTGCTTTGAGGTCGAACGCCGGCTCAAGGAGGAGTGTGACATCCCGGTATTCCATGACGATCAGCATGGCACGGCCATCATTGCGAGCGCCGCGATCATTAACGCGATCAAGGTCACCGGACGCGAGATGGGGAAACTGAAAATCGTTGTAAACGGCGCTGGCGCGGCTGGAATTTCCATTGCGAAGCTGCTTCTTAAAATGGGCTTTGGCGAGGTCACCATGTGCGATATCGGCGGCATCATCTATGAGGGCGCGGACTGGCTGACCGGTCCGCAGGCGGAAATGGCCAAGGTTACCAATCCCGCCAAACAGCAGGGTAAGCTGGCGGATGCGCTGGTTGGCGCGGATTTGTTTATCGGCGTTTCCCGTCCGGGCCTTGTGACCCGGGAGATGGTCGCCACCATGGCGAAGGACCCGATTATCTTTGCGATGGCCAATCCCACGCCAGAGATCATGCCGGACGAAGCAAAGGCCGGTGGAGCGGCTGTGGTTGGGACCGGACGAAGCGACTTCCCGAACCAGATCAACAATGTGCTCGCCTTTCCGGGCATCTTTAAGGGGGCCTTGGCGGTACGCGCGCGCGGCATCACCGAGGAGATGAAGGTTGCGGCCGCCAAGGCGATCGCCGCGATGGTTTCGGAAAGCGAGCTTTGCGCGGACTTTATCCTTCCGGACCCGCTCAACAAAAAGGTGGCCGATGCGGTTGCCAAAGCCGTGGCGGATGAAGCGGTGCGCACCGGGACCGCGCGCGTCAATCTGAAGAAGTAAAGGGAGAATCATCAGTTGGAAATCCATTACAAAACGAAAGGCGTCTGTTCACGGGAAATGAATATCGATGTGGAGGACGGCATTATCAGGGACATAGAAATCATCGGAGGCTGCAACGGAAATCTGCAGGGAATCTGCGCGCTGGTCAAGGGCCAGAAAGCGAAGGACGTGATTGAACTGTTAAAGGGCATCAAATGCGGGGGGAAAAGCACCTCTTGCCCGGATCAGCTTTCGATCGCGCTCACGCAGGCAATCGATCCCTGAATGGGGAATATCCGCCGGAAAGGAGGGAAAGACCGATGCCGGTATTTGACGACAGTGATATGAAGATTGTGCCGGACGACCCGTCCGAAGTGTTTGACACCGGGGAAGGCGCGGCCAACGCGTTCGCGCGGGAGAAGGCCAACGGGAATATGGAAAAGGCGAAATGTCTCGGGCAGGACTTCGCCGCCGAGATTACCGCGGGAGAAAAGGGGATCGTCTGGTTTGGCTGCGGGGAATATGACGACGAACTGACGATCGCGCAGCGGCAGGTGATGTTTGCCTATATTATAAACAAGGTCATCGAAGACATGGCACCCAATTCAATTGTGGCGCAGTCGGCGCTTTCCTCGTTTTATGAAACGGTGCAGTCGGCGCTTCCAGAGGTCTATGAGCGGATCACCGACTCGGCGGCCTTTTCAATGTATATCCTTTCGGACCGTGCCGCTCCGGACGATCCCTGTGCCATCGGACGGGTGTTCGCGCGGCTGTGCGGACATGGGAAAGAGGCTCTGTTTGAACGGTATGGATGTGAGCTGGCGGAATATTTTACGATGTATTGTACCCAGCTGCTCCTGCGGATTCATCTGATCCGCTAAAGTATGTACCCCAGAATGAACGTAAAAAGGGCCTGATTTGCTCAGGCCCTTTTTTTTCTGCTGTGGCGGTGCAGGGATTCCATGATTTTCTTTTTATAAAAAATGCCGAAGAAACCGATGGCGGCGGTGAGCAGGAAGGCAACCAGTGCGAGCTTCCAGTTGCCGCGGCTGACTGTTGCGCCCATCATGGTGGAAGTGATGATAGAAGGGATGCGTGCGAAGGTGGAGATGAATAGAAAATCAGCGGCTTTGATCCGGCTGACTCCGGCGAGATAGGTGAGCATGTCCTTTGGAGTGCCGGGTATGAGGAACAGGACAAAGGTGACAGCCTCGACTTTTTCGGTATTGCTCAGGAAATCAAACTCTTTGAGCTTGTCCTCTCCGAAAAGGCGGCGGATCAGCTTGTAGCCGAATCTGCGCACGGAAAAAAAGATGGTGGAAGAGGCCAGCAGCACGCCAAGCAGGCAGGTGGCAAGCCCGCCCCAGGTGCCATAGAGCACACCAGCAAGCAGTTCGACCGGTTCGCCAGGGATAAAAGCGACAATGATTTGCAGTATCTGGATGCATAGCGTAAAAAGCCAGCCGGCCATACCAAGCGAATGGATCCATTCCTGAAGCGCCTGCTGCGCGGCCGGATCTGATAGCTGTCTGAACCAGGGCATGAGCAGGAGTGTGCAGCCGCCGATCAAAAGGAAGCCGATACCGAATGCCAGCCCGAGCAAAAAAAATTGTTTTTTATTTTGTGAGGATTGATCTTTCATGTACATCTCTCTTTTGCTGATTTCATTTATACTATAGCATATTTTGGGCGGGATAGAGCCTGTTTTGAGCGAATATTTTAGGTTTTGCATTTTTTTCAGGAATCATGTAGAATAGAACTGGTAAATGTTTGGCATGGAGGTGGAAGCATGTATGACGTGTTTCGCGCGGGCGTTGAACCAGGCGGTTTGACAGCCGATTATGAAATAAAGATCCTGATCTGTTACATCCTGAAAAAGCTTGAGAAACCGATGCCGGTTTCCGCTTTGATTGAGGTTTTTGTGGCGGAAGGAATCGGGAATTATTTTGAGGTGGCCAGCGCCGCATCCGGACTTGTTCGAAGCGGACATATTGAAATCGTCTGCGCGGCGGAAGGGGAAAAATGCTATCAGGCCGCCAATCTGGGCGTGCGCACCGCGGAGATGTTTGAAAAGAATCTCCCGCTGAGTGTGCGGGAGAAATCCGTGCAGGCAGCGCAGCGTCATCTGCTCATGAAAGAACGGCGGGTGCATAATAAAACTGCTGTCCAAAAAGTGGAGGACGGATATCTTTTGACGCTGACGATCACCGATGTGGGCAGCGACCTGCTTTCCGTGACCATCCTGCTGCCTGATGAGGCGTGCTGCGGACAGGTGCAGGAACGTTTTCTGGAGGACCCAGTGGTGGTTTACAAAGGGATTGTGGCGCTGCTTACGGGCAGTTTTGAGAATATGGGTGCCCTTGTGGACGGCGAAAACAGGCCGCAAAAGGGGTAAAACTTGACAGAATCCTGAAAATCCGATACAATTAAGTTCTACGTAAAATCTGTATATTATCCGGATTTACGTGTGATTTGAATGGATTGGAGGGTTGTGTTTGCTAAAGAAGGTAATGCTGTACCTGATGATGCTGGAAACAGCCGTAAAGTTTCTGGCGCTGACATTTTTGTTTTCGACAGATTTTGAACGCCTTCCGGTTGCCGTTTATGTGTCAGCTGGAGTGACCGTTGCGGTCGGTATCATTTTAATCTGTAAAAATATTATCAAGTCTGTTACCAAGAAAGAATTGGCTGTCTATTATGGAACGATCTTGTGCTCAATTATCTTCAACTTGATCTATATGAAAGTATTCAGCCGCGCCGAGGTCAGTATGTTGGAGCTCGCGGTCATCGGAACCGTGATGGATATCCTGGTTGCCGCGGTCCTGGTTATTCTGACAATACGGGAAAGCAAATACGTCCGTGTGCATGTAAATTCAGAACATTCTTAAAACAAAAGCCCGCTTCAGCGGGCTTTTTTCATGGATAATCAACGTGTTTTTCTGCATACTATCCGTGAGGTGATTTACATTGGAAAATTACGTGAACGGTCCGCAGATGCCGATGGGGCTTGGAATGGCCCTGGCCGAGAATATGCAGGCGATGCAGTATTTTGCAGCCCTTCCCGATCAGAAAAAGCAGGCGGTTATTGATCATACGCATCAGATCCAATCCAAACAGGAGATGCGTCAATTCGTCCAGGAGCTGCCGTCCGGCAGGCTGTTCTAAAGCCTGCCGGGAGTTTTGGCAATGGAAGCGCTGGGAATATTTTGGCAGAAAAAATTGAAAAAAGACTTGATTTTTATCTTCCAGTGTTATATAATAACATGGTGTCAAGAAACAGACAACAAAATATGGAGATGTCGCCTAGCTTGGTCGAGGGCGCACGACTGGAAATCGTGTAGGGGTCAAAAGCTCCTCGAGAGTTCGAATCTCTCCATCTCCGCCAAAAAGCATACCCACTTTGGATACCATCGGCAGAAATGCCGATGGTATCGGGCTTTTCGGGGGTTTTTGTCCCTCAAAATTCAGAGGTGAAACCAAAGATCCAAATGAGGGTTTTGCACAAGCTGGCAGGATTCGAACCTTCAAAGTCCCTCAGAACTCACAGCGCCCTTTTTGAAATGGAATTTTCAAAAAGGGCGCTGTTTTTGTATCCAGCAAAAGTCAGAGTGCCAAAGGCGTCAATCTCTCAGCCAACAGGCTGAAGGGTTGGCGCCTTTTTTCATTTCCCGAAAAAGGGCGCTAAAGTTACAAAGGAGGAAAATAATGGAAAATATCCATGCCCGGCAGGAGAAGGCCCGCAGCCGCTTCTTCGATGAACTATCCCTGCAGCTGCGGGAAAAGGGCATCGTATCAGAGAGGAAAGGCGCAAACATCCTGCATGTGTATCTGGACGGGGAACCCGTCTGCGACGTACACCATACCAGCAACATCTTCAGCTGTGAAGGCCGCAAAGAATCCGAGGAGGCCAATGAACTCCAATATGAAACAACGAGGATCGCGCACACGGTCAGAGCGTACATCAATGCGTTGGAAGCCGCGCCCCCTCTCCACGCCAAGGGTCTTGATCCAGAGGATGTTTACAAGCAGCTGGCCGACTTCGGCGGCGTGGTGCTGGCAGGCAGGGAAACCGCACACGGCTGCCAGTTTGTCACATGGAGCTGGGACCCCAGGCATGAATATGTGGAGACGGGCCACTACTTCGCCGGTAGCTATGAGGGTGCCAAGCAGGATTTTGCCTTCCGCGCCAGATTGGTGGACCGTGACCTCGTTTTTACCCCAGAGCAGCTGTCGGAAATCTACCGCTGTGTGTCAGAGGAACTGGAGAATAGCTGCTATGTGGGGGGCAAACGACAGCTGCTGGAGGATATCTGCCGCCAGATCGAGCGTGGCGTTCCAAATCTGCAGGAGCTGGTGAGCCAATCCAATCAAAATGAAATCAATATGAGTTTGTGAGCGCCGGGGTTTTAGAAATAAGGCCCCGGCGCTTTTTTGCGTTCCAGGGTAGGTGAAACACAAACCAAAGCAGGCCCACAGCGGCAGAGAGCCCACAGATGATATATCCCCAGATAAAGACGGGCAGATAAACTTTCAATTAAAGGAGTTGTTGAGATGCAGCAAAAATATTTTATAGAGTTGTCCAGACGTCTGGCGGGAGTAGGAATCGACAGCAGGGAGACCTCTCCTACCTGCCTTTCCGTCCTGCTTGGCAGTCACCCCTCCCTCACTGTCGATCCCACCGGTAATGTGTCCCTGTTGCGGGAATGGAGTGAGAGTATGGAAGCGAATGACCTGTTTCATCGAACGGACGCCCTTGCCGGCGAGGTATATGAATATGTCCATGCCGTTGAAACCGCACCCCGTCTCTCTGCCGGGGGATTCGAGAACAAGCTCTGTTCGCTTGCGGATTTTGGCGGCGCGGTGCTGATGGGGTGGGAACAGGAGGATGGGCAGGGGTACCAGTTTTCCACAGGGATCTGGGACCGCAGCCGGACCGAGGTCAGCCATGTCCATCGCTATGGAAACGACTTTCGGAACGCAAAGCAGGATTTCGCTGTCCGCTCTGGGCTGATCTCCAAGGCCCAACTGTTTACGCCGGAGGAAATGACGGAGTTGTACCGCGCCACAGACGTTTTGCTGGAAATGAGCCCGCAGGATGAGCAGTTGAAGGCCCTGCAGAACGCCCGGCTGAAAATCGCGTACACAATCCCAGATCTGGCGGAACGGCTGGAACGGGGCCAAGAAACGGAACAGCAAATGAACATGTAAAAATGTGTGAGAGCCGGGGTTTTGGAAACAAAGCCCCGGCTCTTTTTGCGTTTGGAGGAGGTGAGAGACATGACCACGAAGCAAAGCGATCCCAGATCCCATATCGGCAAGGCCAGCGGGAGATCCGCCCATAAGTGTGAGGGCTGCCCGTATCCCCACCACGGCTTTATCTGTTGGGGCAGGGACGGCAGCTGTATGCGCACCGATGTGGAGGAGCTGACCGAGCGGCACTGGCGGTCAAAGATAGGCAGGTAAGATTGGTAGGTTTGGGTATTCCCTTTGACCCGCTGTTTCGGTATTGTGTGTCGTTAAGAAATGGAGGTGGAAGCGTTGATTTTCAAAGCAACTCTCAAAAATCCAAAGCACGAAGAATATGGCGAGGCAGCCGTCCCCTTCCCGATTCCACCCAATGAGTATGAACCCATTTTGGAGCAGCTGGAGGCATTGGAGTTGGGGGACGCTGTGCAGCAGGACTGCCGGATCAGCGAAATCGACGGCGCGTATCCCATCCTCAAGCGGATGGAAGGCAGCAGCGTCAATCTGGACGAGCTGGACTATCTGGCCAAACGGCTGGACAGCTTCACAGATCAGGAGGCGGCGCAGTTCCAGGCAGCGGCGGTAAAGTTCGGGATCAATGGGATCAAGGATCTCATCAACCTGACCTTCTGCTGCCAGCAGACGACGGTCATCACTGACTTCTCAGATCTGAACCAGATCGGGCGGGATCATTATTTGACCCTGCACGGCGGGTGTGTCCCTACTGAAAAACTGGAGCAGCTGGACACCCGACAGTTTGCCCTCTCGCTCATCTGCAATGCAGATGGGTATGTGACCCCCTACGGGGTGATCTACGACAACGGGATGGAGATGGAAGAACTCTATGATGGAACCCATTTCCCCTGTTACCTGTATGATCAATCAGAGCTGATCCTAGAGGTTCCCTCGCAGACAGGATGGAACGAAGCATCCACCTGGCTGTACCTACCCATGCCGGAGAGACAGATTAAACGGCTTCTGGAGCGGGACTGCCTTACCCCAGAGGATGCCGGTTACAGGATTACAGACAGTGAACTGTCTCCCAAGGTCAAATACATCGCGGAAAAGCAGGAAAGTTCGATCTTGGAACTAAACAAAATGTGCGCTGCAATTTCAGCACTGGACAGGTGCAGCCGCACAAAGCTGGATGCTGCCATTGAGATGGCCGAACCGGGAAACCCTCTCCAGATCGAACAGCTTGCCAAAAATCTGGAACTGTTCGACTTCGTTCCCGGCATCAAAACCGCAGCGGAATATGGCCGGTATCTCATCCAGGAGTCAGGGGATTTTTCCTTCGACGAGAACCTTGAAAATTATTATGACTATCAAGCCTACGGCGAGGATCGTCTGGACAGGGAGATGGGACTGTTCATCCCGGAAGGATATGTCTGCTATCGAGGTTTCCTCAGCCTGGATGAAGTGATGGCGGGACTTGAATCGGAACGCATGCCCCAGATGGGAGGGATGTAAATGCGGGAGATGACCGATCTCGCCGGCGTCCGGCAGACGGCGAAAGCCCTCCTCATGCTCGACCTGGTATTAACCCCGTATTCCCCGATGGTGGTTCAGCATCCCTTTACCAACAGCGGTATCACCTATGGCCAGAAAGATGGGAAGATGCAAATTCTGAATCTTGTGGAAAATCCGGACGATCTGGACGCATGGCGCGGTAGTATAAAAAAAGCGATTGAAGAAGCAGACAGCCCATACCACCTCTATATGATGGTCAATCCGCCCTATGCCCTGACTTTCCTCAAGTACACAAAACCATATCTCGGGCGGGATGACTTCTCAAAAATCCTCGCTGGAGCATGGATCATGTCGGAATACGCCAACAGCGATGAGGCTGTGAGCAAGGTGGAATTGGTGGAGATGTTCCGGGCGTCCGACCCGGCGATCCTGATGGATACCGACGAGCGGGAACAGCTGGCGGGGCTGGATGACCCGGTCACCGTCTACCGGGGCGTCACATCCTACAATGCAGAAAATATCAAGGCCCTGTCATGGACACTGAGCTATGATACCGCCAGGTGGTTTGCGGACCGGTTTGTAGAATCGGGAACAGTTTACAAATCGCAGATGGAAAAAGCCCATGTGCTGGCCCTGTTCAACGGCAGGGACGAGTCGGAAATCATACTCGACCCCAAGTACCTGCCGGAGATCGAACCGGCATTGGAAAACAGGGAGGCAGAAGCAATGGAACCGAAAAATGAAATTGAGATACAGATGGGAGGATGAGATGTTTTGGGCACCAGAAGCTACATCGCAAAACAGATTGGAAAAGATCAATACCTGACGATCTTCTGCCACTTCAATGGATACCCTGATGACAACGGAAAAATTCTGGCAGATCACTACAACACACCGGAGCAGGTCGACCAGCTGCTGGCTTTGGGCAGCCTGTATTCCCTTGGAGAACGGATATCGCCTGACCCGCAATATCCCCACAATTCCAATCACGAGCAGCCTGCGGTGACCATCGCATATGAAAGGGACGAGGGTTTGGCAGATTGCGGCGCCCGCATAATGTCCTTGGATGAATTACTCTATAGAGTTTGAGTACTTCTCAGGTATAATGATAATAACTACAAATTGAAGCGACAAGTTGGATTCTTGTTATTAGGGTTTATCTAATAAAAACCGCTCGTCAGGTAATGCGTCAACTGCACGGCATAAACAAGATGAAAAATTTGATTTTTGTTGTATTTCGACAAAATTCGATATGAATTAACAAACAAAACGGAGAAGATGATGAGAATGGATTGAAATGGAGAAAATATGTGTTAAAATATGATTAATGACTAGAGGTTGTGAGAAGGTCAAAGCGCTCTCTGAGAGGGCTTTGGTCTTTTTTTTGTATTTTTAACGTAGTTTCTTTATTCTAGTCATTATAAAAAACGAATGATAACGGAGGGTTGACTGTGATCACAAAACATCTGGGACAATATGATGTCATTGTAATCGGTGGTGGGACTGCCGGCGTACCTGCGGCGATTGCTTCTGCGCGCGGCGGCGCGAAAACACTGCTGGTTGAAAGGACAGGGGCACTCGGGGGATTGATGGCGTCTGGAATGCCCGCATTGGGAATCCTGGATCGACAACAAAACAAAGTTGTGGGTGGGATCATCGAGGAAATTGTGGATGAATTGACAGAAGAAAAGCTCGCTTTTGGAAATCTGCGCTGCCCGCTTCACAACTCCATTACCACAGTGAGCCCCTGGTGGTACCGAATCGCCTGTACGCGGAAATGCGTGGATGCAGGGGTGGAAATCTTGTATAGTGCGGCATTATTGGACGTGCGTGTAGAATGCTCCAAGGTATGTGGCGTAAGCCTTGTATCCGGCAGTTACCTCTATATCGCGGACTGTCAGGTGCTGATCGACGCCACAGGAGATGCTACCGCCGCTTACTTGGCTGGGGCGGACTTTGAAATTGGACAGCCGGAGGAACTGGAAGAGATCATCGCGGTACACGCTAAACAGGAAACCCGGTACGATATCGGGCATTCCAAGTGCGGCAAGGTCCAGCCGGTGAGCATGACCTTTTGCCTGGGCGGGGTGGATACTGAAAAATTCTTGCAGTACATCGAAAAGCACCCGGAGACTTATGAATCCCCAAAAGGTTACGGCATGCACTATGATAAAGAATACCTTTTTCATTCGTCGGCGATCTATTTTACCGGATTTGGCGAATTCATTGAGCAGGCCAGAAAAAATGGGGATTTTGACATTCCGCGCGACCGGGTCATCTTCGCCACACAGCCCAACAAGGGCGAGTATCTGATCAACGCCTCCCGCGTCATCGATATCGATCCCACTGACCCCATTCAGATGAGCCAGGCAACCAATGAGCTGCACCGTCAGGTTGCTATGCTGACCCGGTTTTTCAAAAAATACTGTCCAGGGTTTGAGGACTGCTATCTGGCCAATATCGGCGCTTTTGCAGGGGTGCGGGAAAGCCGGCGGGTTCGAGGGCGAAGGACGGTCACCAAAGCTGATATTGATGCGCTAAATATACCGGAGGACAGTATTGCGCTTGGCGGTTACAACTGTGACATTCACCTTTCCGGCGTGGGTCTGTATTTTCAGCCGGTAAACCACGGGATTGGGATTCCTTATGGAGCGATGATTCCTGAAAGGCTGGATGGGCTAGTGGTGACTGGCCGGTGCATTTCCACAGATTCCTATGCTCTGGCGGTGCTGCGGGTGATGGGCGCCTGCCTGGCCTTGGGGGAAGCGGCAGGAACGGCTGCGGCATTGGCTGTGAAAAACCATCTGTCGGTGACAGAGGTGGATGTGCCTACTCTGCAAAAAATACTGGTCGAAAATGGGGGCGTCGTCTCCATATAATGAAACGGATTCGCCGGGATTTCCGACGGATCAATGTTGAGAGGATGATGGATTTGTCCAAAATGATTGCCAAAGTGGTAAAGTTGCTGGAATGGATTCTCGCATTGCTACTGTTCCTTTCTATCGTGTTCATTCTGGCGCAGGTGATCTGCAGATATGTGCTGCGCAGCCCGCTTTCCTGGACGGAACAGACCTCCCGGTATCTGTTTATCTGGATGATCATGCTGGGCGCGCCGATCACTTTTTACCGGAAAAATCCGATGAGCTTCGACCTGTTGGTGCAAAGCCTTCCAGCGAAGTTTAAATATGCAGTCGAGCTGTTCGCAATAATCCTGATTATATTGTTTTCCATGTATTACGGGTATCAGGCCATCACCCTGGCGGCAAAGGTGATGGGCAGATATACGACCGGTGTGGAGGTTCCGTTGACATTTATGTATTCTTCCATGGCGGTGTCCAATCTGTTGATTATCCTTGTTATGTCCGATCAGCTGCGCATCCATTTGGGGATGCTCAAAAAACAAACGCCCCATCAAAATTACGGGCAGTAAGGCTGGAGGAAATACACGATGTTACTGGCTATGATATTGCTTTTCATGCTACTGATCATGTTGGGGATCCCGATCTATATCTGTATGGGCGCTTCGTCCGCCATGTGGCTTTTATGTTCCGATGTGCCGGGTTTTATCTTGGCCCAGAAAATGTTTGGGCAGACCGACAGTTTTTCCCTGATGGCGATTCCCTTCTTTATGCTGGCAGGCCAGTTGATGGAAACAACTGGGATCACCGAGGGAATTATGAAATTTGCCAACAGTCTGGTGGGACATATCAAAGGCGGTCTGGCGCACACCGCCACACTGACCGGTATGATCATGGCCGGGGTATCCGGCTCAGCGAACGCAGACGGCGCGGCGATCGGTGCGGTGATGTTGCCCGCTTTGAAACGTAGCGGATACGAAGATGGACAGGCTGTATCGATTGTGGCTGCGGCGGGCGCGTTGGGACCGATCATTCCGCCAAGCATTTTCATGGTGATCCTGGCGAACGCGACAGGCACCAATGTGGGTGATTTGTTTCTTTCCGGTTTGATCCCCGGGATCATCATGGGCGTTGGTTTCATGATCGTCAACTATCTCTACGCCCGCAAGAAAAATGTCCCAGTTTCCCCGTTCCTGGGTTTTCAAAATATCTGGAAAACCTTTCAAAAAGCAATTTGGGCGCTACTGATGCCGATGATTATTCTGGGCGGAATCCTGATGGGGGTATTTACCGCCACGGAAGCGGGTGCGGTCGCTTCGCTGTATGGAATTCTCTATGGCATTTGCATCCGAAAACTGAACCTCAATTCCTTTATCAACTGCCTGGTGCAGGGGGTGCTTTCCTCAGTGGGCCCGATGCTGCTGATCGCGTCCTCCGGTGTGTTCGCTTATATGCTCACCACCTTGGGAACGGATAAGATCGTTGCAGATTTTGTACTTACCTATATTCCGCATCAGCGACTTTTCCTGTTTTTTATTCTATTGCTGGGGTTGCTGCTGGGATGCTTCATTGACTCGATTGCTTCCTGCCTCATGCTGATGCCGATCCTGATGCCGATTGTGGCGGAACTGGGCATTGACTTTTCGCTTTTTGCAATTGTGTTTTCTATTTCCTTCTTGACCTGCACCATTACGCCGCCGGTAGGCACTTTATTGTATGTGGTCTGCGGGGTGGACGGTACGCCGGTCACCAAAACCATCCGGCCGATTATTCCTTATGTACTGACAATGGCAATTATCGTAATCTTGATTATTTTTTTCCCCGGATTGGGAATCTGGTTGCCGTCAGTTCTCTAATAATAAGGATTGTAAATTTTGTGAAAATAGAATGGAGGCATTTGAATGAAAAAGGTTCTTTCTGTATTGCTTGGATTGGTTCTGTGCCTGTCGCTGATGGCCTGTGGATCCTCTGCCGACAACGCGGCTGCGCCTGAAACGGCGCCCAGTACATCTGCCGCGGATTCCCAAACGCCGCAGTCCACGGTCGGAGGCGATGATTTTTCCGATATAAAGCCGGTAAAGATCAAATTTGCACACGGTTACGCCGGTGGTGAATTGGCAGTGGAACTCGTGGAGGAGTGGATGGACCTGGTGACCGAGAAGACCGGCGGCGCTGTGGAATGGGAATACTATTCTGGAGGCTCCCTGGGTTCCATCACCGAGATTATTGAACAGACGGACCTTGGAGCGGTGGACCTCACTGTTACCGATACCTCCCAACTGCAAAATTACGCGGAGGAATATGCGATTCTGTTTTATCCATTCCTGTTCCAGTCCTATGAACATCAGCTAAAGACGCTGGAGAGCGACATCATGGACAAATTCTCCGCTGCGCTGGAGGAGAACTCTAATCTGCACGCACTGGGTTATTATGTCAACGGTGTGCGCAATATCTGCTCGAAAAAGCAGCTTGCCTCTCTGGAGGATTGCAAGGGTGTGATCCTGCGCGTCCCGGAGATCCAGGTTTATAAGGATACGGCGACCCTGCTGGGAATGGTACCGACTACGATCTCCTACAGTGAGATGTACACCGCCTTCAACAGTGGTATCTGTGAAGCTGTGGAATGCCCGAACAACTCGCTGTATCCCAGTGGCTACCACAAGGTGGGCCCGTACATCCTAAAAGCAGGGCATATGTTCTCATCCTGTGCAGTAGAATTTAACAAGGATTTCTGGAACCAGTTGGATCCACAGGTGCAGGCGGTGCTGCAAGAGAGCTTTGACAGCCTGACTGCTGCGCATGCCGAAAAGGTGATTGCGGCGGATGAAGAATTCTATAAACTCTATGAAGAAGAGGGAGCAACCGTCAGCGAATGGGCCGACGCGCAGGCCCCCGCGGATGCCAGTAAGGACTATTGGTACACCAGCGCAGAGGCGCTGGGCGGTGATTCCAAGGATATCGTTGATGCGATTGTTGCGCTCAGAATCTGATGATTATGGATGCGCCACAGGCAGTCTGCGGCGCATCCATAGTCCAATCCCACCGCTGGAAAAGATTTGATTCTTGACAGAGTATGGCTTTGCATATATCCTAGTTTAGGGAAGGTGGGATAAATCGATGGAAAAGGAAAGCATTTCAGACTATTTGCAGGATTGTCCGGTCATCGCGGCGATCAAACGTCCTGAAGAACTGGAGGCTTGCCTGACAAGCGAATGCAGGGTAGTTTTTTTCCTGTTTGGAGACGTTATGAATATTTCCGGATTTGTTTCCCGGGCAAAAGCGGCTGGGAAATTGGTACTGGTGCATATCGATCTGATTGAAGGGCTGGCGGCACGGGATGTGGCTGTGGATTTTATCTCAACAGGAACTGACGCGGATGGGATCATTTCAACCAGGGTGAACCTGCTTCGGCGTGCCAGACAATGCGGGCTATATACGGTACAACGCTTTTTTGTACTGGATTCGCTTTCGCTGGAGAATATTTCCAAGCAGTTTCCGTTGGAATATGCAGACGCCATTGAAATCCTGCCTGGCGTTATGCCGAAGATTATACATAAAATTGCATCCTTTTCCCATCGGCCCGTAATCGCCGGTGGACTGATATCGGACAAAGAAGATGTGATGAATGCATTGCGTGCTGGCGCAATATCGGTATCCACCACAAATCCGGATATTTGGTTTTTATAAGGCCGGATTTTCCCAGTGAGCGGGAATAGAAAAATCTAAAATAGTATGCTGTTGCAGAGAATGTGGAGTATGGCAAAAGCACCCGAAAGGGAGCTTTTGCCATACTCTTTTTCATTCCAGCTTTGGTATAACACAAATCGGGGGGCAGAACACATGTTTGATGTGGCAATTGTAGGATGCGGGATCGTAGGGGCAGCGGCCGCGTATGAACTCTCGCGCTACCGGTTGCGTGTGATTATTATCGAAAAAGAAAACGATGTTGCTGTGGGGACCACCAGGGCCAACAGTGCAATCCTTCACGCTGGGTACGACCCGGAACCGGGGACGATGATGGCGAAGCTGAATGTGGAGGGAGTCCGGCTGGCCAAAGAGCTATGTAGGAAGCTGGATGTTCCCTATCGCCAGTGCGGTTCGCTGGTGCTGGCTTTTACCCCGCGGGAATTGGCCCTTTTAAAAACGCTTTATCACCGGGGGAAGGAAAACGGAGTACAGGAGCTGGAACTGCTGACCAAGGAGCAGACCCTGCGGATGGAACCTAGCTTAACCCCCGGGACATTGGGGGCTTTATATGCTCCGGGTGCCGCGATCGTGAACCCCTGGGAATACTGTCTGGCATTGGCGGAAACCGCCGTGCGCAATGGAGCGGAACTGCGGCTGAACAGCCCTGTGATTGGAATCGAACGGCTACCGGGAGGATTCCAGCTGTCCCTTCCCACAAAGAAAGTCCAGGCCCGCTACATCCTGAATGCCGCAGGAATCCATGCGGATAAGATCCACAACATGGTGGCAAGTCCATCTTTTCAGATCCTTCCCGTCAGGGGGGAATATTACCTGTTGGACAAAAGCGCTGGGAACCTGGTAGAACATGTGATCTTTCAGTGCCCGACCAGAATGGGGAAGGGCACATTGGTTGCGCCCACTGTACACGGCAATTTAATCGTGGGGCCGAATAACGAGCCGGTTGCGGACGGTTCCGATACATCCACTACACGGGACGGTTTAGAACAGGTGGCGGAGATGGCCTGCAAATCGGTCCCTTCGCTGGATTTGAAAGAATCCATCCGGAACTTTTCCGGTGTTCGAGCCGTCAGTGACCAGGAGGATTTTATTATTAGACGAGCCGAGGACAGCGCGGGGTTTATCGACCTGGCCGGGATCAAATCCCCGGGTCTTTCCGCCGCACCTGCGATTGCCCGGATGGCAGCGGCGCTGTTGGAGGAGGCCGGATTAACACTGACGGAAAAAACAGATTTTATCGATACGCGCAGACGGGTTCGCTTCCGGGAATTATCCCTAGAAGAAAAGGAAGCCCTGATCCGGAAAGATTCCGCCTATGGCCAGGTGATCTGCCGTTGCGAAACCATCACGGAAGGGGAAATCCTGGATGCGTTGCGCGGTCCGATACCACCGCAGTCGGTGGATGGAATAAAACGACGCTGCGGGTCGGGCATGGGCAGATGCCAAGGAGGTTTTTGCACTCCGAAAGTGATGGAACTGCTTTGCCGGGCAGAAGGCAAGGACCCGCTGACGCTTTTACAAGATACGGCTGGAAGCTGTCTTTTGGCAAAAGAAACAAAGGGAGGCGCGGCCGATGTATGAACTGATTGTAGTGGGGGGTGGGCCGGCAGGCCTCGCAGCCGCTTATGCTGCCTGGGAAAGCGGATTGCAGCGGATTCTGATTGTGGACAGGGATCAGGCGCTGGGCGGAATCCTGAACCAGTGTATTCATAGCGGGTTCGGCCTTCACCGTTTTGGGAGTGAATTGACCGGCCCGGAGTATGCGGGGCGGTATATCCGCATGCTGCAGCATACCGACGTAGAAGTGGCGCTGGAAACAATGGTGCTGGAAGTAACCGCTGACAGGCAGGTCCATATGGTCAGCCGGAAAGAAGGATACCGGGTGTTGGAAGCCGCGTCGGTGATACTGGCCATGGGATGCCGGGAACGTACCCGGGGCGCCATCGCCATCCCGGGAACACGGCCGGCCGGCGTGCTGACCGCCGGAACCGCACAGCGGTTTGTCAATTTAGATGGATACCTGCCCGGACGAAGGGTTGTGATTTTGGGTTCGGGGGACATCGGCCTGATTATGGCGAGGCGGATGACTTTGGAGGGGGCAAAGGTGCTTTGCTGTGTGGAGATCATGCCATACAGCAGCGGACTGAACCGGAACATTGTCCAGTGCTTAAGAGACTATGACATCCCCCTTTATCTTTCGCACACCATTACGGAAATCCGCGGGAGAAATCGGGTGGAACAGGTGGTTCTGGCAAAGGTGGACGAACGACGGATGCCGATTCCTGGGACAGAGCGTGTCTTAGACTGTGACACATTGCTATTGTCGGTGGGACTCATTCCCGAAAATGAATTGACCCGCAAGGCAGGGATTAAGATGGATCGGCGTACAGGCGGCGCAATAGTCTATGAAAATATGGAGACCTCGTTGCCGGGGATTTTTGCATGCGGAAATGTTGTGCATGTACATGACCTTGTGGATTTTGTTTCAGCCGAGAGCGAACGGGCTGGTAAGGCGGCGGCATCCTATGTGCTTCATAAAGAGGAGCCACAGAGTCAGGTGCTGGAACTGATAGCGGGGGAAGGGATTTCCTATACGGTCCCACAGAAAATCCACCCGGATAAGGTCGGGCAGACGATAGAAATATTTTTCCGGGTTACCCGTCCCCGCAATAGTAGCCGGATCAGGGTCACGTCAAATGGGACGCTCTTGTCTGTCTTTAAGCGGGAACATTTGGCGCCGGGTGAAATGGAGCATATCCGGTTGCCGCGCGAGCTGTTTGAGAAAGCCACAGGTTCGCTGGAACTTTCAATTGAGGAGGTGATAGGATGACGGAACTGGTCTGCATTGTTTGTCCCAAGGGATGCCGTCTTTTTGTGGATGAACAGAAAGATTTTGCAGTCACCGGACAGAGTTGTCCCCGCGGGGAGGCTTATGGCAGGGAAGAGCTTATCAGTCCGATCCGCACGGTGACCTCCACCGTGCGGATCGAAGGGGCCCTGTGTCGGTGCTGTTCGGTCAAGACCGACCGTGCCATTCCAAAGAGCTTGGTTTTTGAGGCGGTCAGGCAGTTGGATGGCGTTTTGCTTCATGCCCCTATCCGAGAGGGGCAAACAGTGATTGCGCAGGTATGCGGCACGGACGTATGTTTTGTATGCACAAGGGATATGGAAAGAGAGGATACTTATGAATCGGTATATTCTGGCCTTGGATCAAGGGACTACTAGTTCGCGCGCCATTTTGTTTGATCAGGAACAGAATATTGCAGGGTTAGTTCAGAAGGAATTTACCCAATATTATCCACAGGCGGGGTGGGTTGAACACGATCCGAT
>Ga0079305_1001117_pt1 | contig 40587 bp, 39 predicted proteins | sample LMS_cellobiose_e_FD_79183 | JGI IMG/M metagenome (GOLD analysis project Ga0079305, IMG submission 79183) | Rumen-fistulated moose microbial communities from Alaska, USA - LMS_cellobiose_enrichment | ecosystem: Host-associated > Mammals > Digestive system > Stomach > Rumen fluid ... | reverse complement strand
CATCCGCGCGGTCATGGACTGGTAGGCCCACTCGTTGCCGTCCGAAAAAAATTTCTTCATTTCCAGCCGGTAGCGGTCACGCACATAAATGTCGTAAAGCGTATTCCATTCGGCCGCGGAGATCATTTCCGGCGAAACCGCCTGCCAGCCCCAGAAGTTGTCCGTCATCCGCGCCAGAGTCTTCCCTCCGGCGTAATTTTCCCGCTGCATCGCCTGAATCCAGCTCTTGCAGAACAGCCTCGAATCCAGCTCGGCGGAAAGATACGTCTTCAGCGGCGTGACCGTCCCCGCGGACGGATTGCGCAAATCGGCTATGAATCCCGACGGAGTCCGGCCGGAAAGCGTTTTCGCCGCCAGCGAAAGCCCGCCCAGATACTGATACATCTCATCGATGTCGGTTACGCCGTAAACGTGACTCGAACGGGACTGGACCACGGTCTCCACCCCGCCGATCCGCTCGGAAAAACCTTGGAGGTCGACCGTAAACCCACCGTTTTCGTCGAGCGTATGCGACATGCTCCGGAGATAGACTTCCGCCAGTTCCCGCTCGTTTTCCCACGCGCCGGACGCACCGGCAAGTTTGTTGACGCGCGTGCCGTAAGTTCCGGGCGCGGGAAAGAAAACACCGTTCGTGCCGGCCCGGATGAAGTTTTCCGCATCGGTAAGACGCGCCGCCTGACGCCGGGCCGAATCCAGCAGACGCAGCAGCGCGCCGAACTGGTCGCGATAAGCCCCGGACGCCGTAATGACTACGTCGATCCGGGGACGTTTGAGCTGTGCACCGGGAACGGGAATCACGCCCGTCACGCGGCCGGCGCGGTCATAGCGGACCGTCATGCCCATCAGAGCCAGCGCCATCGCTTCGTTCACGCCGTCCGTGCGGACGCTTTCCCCCGCCCAGAGCAGGATGGCCGCACTGCGGGGCGGACGGCCGTTTTTCGCCTGTTCCGAGGCCAGCAGTTTTTCCGCCAGCGCGGCTCCGCTTTTCATCGCGGCGGGACTGGGAACGCGGTCCGGATCGAACGAATAGAAATTCCGCCCCGAGGGCAGCACGCGCGGATTGCGCACCGGATCGCCGGAGGGTCCGGGGTCGATGAAGCGTCCGTTCAGAGCCCGCAGCAGGGCGTTCAGCTCGTCGGAGCCGGAACTCCGCAACAGTTTTTCCGCCGCCGGACGCTCCTTTTCCGGCAGCAGGGAAATCATCGAACGAATCTCCGCCCCGGACGGCGCCTCGCCGAACGTATGCAGTCCGAACGGCGTCGGGAGGGTTCGTTTTTCGGCATATTCCGAAACGGTTTCAAACCAGTCCGGATGCCGGAAATCCAGTTTCAGCCGGGCGGACAAACCGTTCTCCGCGAGAAAATCGCGCAAGGTCTTTTCCCGGGCCGGACGCACCGACGGCGGCGCGGACTGACAATCCGAAATCAGTTCCGCGAGACGGGTCAGCGCGGCATCTTGTTCGGGGACTTGCAGGAACGGCGGCAGATGCGCAAGCATGACCGCCCGCGCGCGGCGCTTGGCAATGATCCCCTCCCCGATCCCGTCGGAAATATAAGGATATATCTCCGGAATGCCGCCGCGGACGATCTCCGGCGCGTCCGAGGGACGCAGACCGAGCTGTTTGCCGGGCAGCCATTCGCTGGAACCGTGCCGGCCGAGATGGATCATCGCGTCCGCCTGAAATTCGCGCTGAAGCCAGAGATAGACCGCGAGATACTGGTGCGGCGGAGCGAGCGTGGAAGAATGAAGCAGTTTATGCGGATCGGAAAGCCAGCCGCGCAGCGGTTCGGGCAAAATCACCAGATTGCCCCGATGAAGCATCGGCAGGATGAAACTCCCCTCGGAAAACATGATCTTCGACTGTTCCGGCGGCCCCCATTCGGCATTTACGGCATTCCGAAAATCCGCCGGCAAAGAATCGAACCATTCCCGGTAACGCGACAGCGGAAGCCGGACCGGCCGCCCCTGCGCGATCAGATTTTCCAGTTCGCCCGGCGCCCAGGAACCGACATTGCGCGCGGACTTCAGCAGTTCCGCGGTCAGCGCCGCCTCGTCCAGTTTCTCCAGTCCGCCGGTATGATACCCCGACCGGTTCAGCGCGTCGATGATGCGGACCAGACTGCGCGGCACGTTCAGGTAACTGGCGCCGATGTTCTGCTTGCCGCCGGACCCGTTGTAAATCCAGACCGCGAGCCGTTTTTCCGCATCGGGTTTCCGCCGCAGCTGCGTCCATTTCTTCAGCCGGAATACGGTCTGTCGGATGGCCTCGGGAAACGCCTCCGGGACTTGAACGGAACGTCCGCGAGGTCCTTTTTTCAGCCGGGAACCGAACAGCAGCGAAGGTTCGATCAGCCCGGAAATTTCCGGTGCGATGAATGCGAATGCCACCGAAAAATTGTTCATGCCCTGCACGGAATTTTCCCATTCGGGCGTGGTCTGCCGATACAGCCGGAGCGCATTGAACACCGGCACGTCGAGGTCTTTCAGCGCCAGCCGGAGCGGTTCGCCCAGCCCGGTTTTGAACTTGAAGGAAAGCGCCAGGACCGCATCGACCTGTGCCTTGCCGGAACGGTCCAGCAGCAGTTCACGGATCACCCGGACCTCGTCACCGTAAACCAGCACCGCATTGAGACCCTGTTTTTCGCATTCGGCGGTCACCTGCTGAAACAGCCTCAGCTCCTGTTCGTTGATCGAGGCGGAATGAACGGCAAAGGCAATGACGGGCCGTCCCGGCTGAAAACGTCCGGAACGTTTCCGGTATTCCGCCAGCGAGCCGAACACCTGCCGGAGCTCGGGATGAGTCACACCGACCTCGGGCAAAGTCACGGGCGGTTCGAACGTCACCGACGAATCGAGTTCCCGATGCACAATCCAGCGGACCAGATTCCGGAAATTTTCCGCCCGGCTGTTGGCCCGATAGGCTTTCATTTCCGGCGGTTCGAGCGCGGGAACGCCCTTCTTGAGCAGACGCGAGGAAAACGCATAGAGTTTCGTGCAGGAATGATCGACCCGGGTCTCGGCTATCTGCCGCACGTCGCGGCCGCGCGCATTCACGATCAGCACTTTCGCCCGGCGGACCGCGTCGTCGATCCGTTCGGGCGGGTCGACGGAAACGCAGTAATGTTCGAAACGGATTTTCTCCGGCAGTTTCAGCGAACCGAAGGCTTCGGCGAAAAGTTCGGAATCCGAAGCGGCCCCGAGAAACACCACGTCCTGCGCAAAAACGGCCAAAGAAGCTGAAATCAGCAGAAAAAACAGCAGTCGCGTCAGTCGGCGCATGGGGTCACTCCTCGGGGACGTAGATCATGGAACCGTCTTCCAGCCGGTAGGCGGTGCCCAGCCTCGTGCCACGTCCGGAGACCGCTTCGCGGGTCATTTTGCGCGCCTGAATCTTCCGGCCCTGTTTCCGGATGACGGTCAGTTCGCCGCGGTCATTCTTTTTGATCAGGGTCAGCGTGCTGTCTTTGGAAAAAAAATCTTTCGCATCGAACAGCGTCATCAGCGCCAGCAGCAGCGCGGCGATGAATACGACCGCGGTGTCAAACAGATTGACCACGCCGCTCATCGGATCGGGCGAGTCCGGCTGCCGAAGCCAGCGTTCAGTGCTCCGCATGAATTTCATGATACAGTTTCTCCGTCAGATATTCCATTTCCCGGATGTCGCTTTCCGCGAACCGCCGGCGCACCATGCAGATCACATACGCCAGACTGCCGGTCAGCAGTCCGACCACCGTGGTGGTGTAAGCCAGCACGAGTTCCGAAGTCATGACCGAAAAATCGCCCTGTCCCAGCCCCGCCAGCGCGGTTCCCATCGGGACCAGCGTGCCGATCAGTCCGAGCGAGGGTCCGATCCGGGTGACGATCAGATATTTGTCCAGTTCGGCCAGACGCGACTGAATCCGTTTCCGCAGCAGATTCTGAATATCCTCCTCGCGCGGGGTCTGCGTAAGCAGTTCGGTCAGTTCGGCCCGGTAGCGGCGAACGGGTCCGGAGTCCTCGCCGGGCCGGAGCTTCCGGCGTTCGACCCAGCTCCCGAAGAAACGTCCGCATTCGAAAAAAATCCAGACCGTCAGCCCGGCCAGCAGCAGCAGGACCGGATACAGGATGCAGCTGGACAAAATGAAAATATACGTCTTGATGCCCGCGAAGATATCCATGATTCGTCAACTCCTTTTTTCCATCGTAAAATTCCAGACCAGTCCCGCCGCGGCAGCGATGCCCGCGAAAAGAATCATCCGCCATCCGGTTCCGATGCCCGCGGCCGCGGCACACCTTTCCGGAGAACAGGCGGCGGCATACAGCTTGCCCGCCGACTGAAAGTGAGGCGCCAGCAGCAGAATCAGAATGAAATACAGCGCGATCAGAATCATCATGCGTCCGGTCAGCGTCAAGGGTTCCAGCCGGAAAATCCGGCTTGCCGCCGCCAGCAGTCCGAGAAAAAACAGCTCGGCGAGCAGGAAAAACAGCGGGATCAGCCAGCGGAGATGTTCCGCCCGGTCCGGGAACAGCATCAGGGCGAAGGCACAGGTCAGGAACACGGCCGAGGCGCAGACCGGACACGGCACGGTCAGCAGCAGCCAGCCTTTTCCGTCCAGACGCGAGATCGATTCAGGTTCCCGCCGGATCAGCAGCCGGACTCCCCAGTAGATCAGTCCGGCGCACATCACCAGATGCACCGCCGCGCCGTTGTGCAGGAAAGCCGAAGAATCGGCCGTCCGGAAGAAATCGACCCGCCGCAGCAAAGCGAAGATCAGCAGGAACAAAACCGCATAAAGGACCTGGACTGCAATCAGAAAAACGATTTTGACCGAGGGACGCCCCGGCAGAGAAAGATAATAGTAATTTCCCACCGCCGTTTTCAGGGCGAAAATGCCCAGTGCCAGAAACAATCCCAGCGCAATTCCCAAGCTCTCGGCCGAATCCATCCCGCCATCCTGTTATTATGATTTTACGTTTTGTAATAATATACATGACGGCAGGACGAAATACAAATCCGAAACCTGCGGTTCAATGGGGAAAATCATTTTGCACGAAAAGCGAATCGCCGATTTTCAGTTTTCCTGCGGATTATCCGGCCGGACCAGCCGGAAACTGCCCGTCGGAGTCTGCAACGGGACGGGTTTCTCCCCGGTGTCCGAATCCGGAGCACCGGGAGAAGGAACGACGTGGACGGTGCCGAGACTTTCCGGCGCCAATACGCGGATACGGTGCGGGGAAATCGACTGTGACGGCGGGGACGGTCTCGAAATCATCACATCGGCCACCGTCACCGCATCGGGCCGCGCCAAATCCGTTTTTTGCACCGGTTCCCGCGCAATGCCTGCTGCAGGAGCGGCGGCAGGGTGCACCGGCTCCGGTTTTGAGATCGGCCTCAGCGATGAAGCCGGCGGCGGATACGGCAGCACCGAAGCCGTATCGCGGCAGTCCGGAGCCAGACGCCCGTCCGAGACCATGTCCGAAGGGGAAAGGTCCACGGTCTGACTGGACGACTCCGGCGGAATGGAAAAGACTTTCAGACACTTCACACAGCCGAGCATTCCGTTCAGAGGCTTGAAGTTGATATTGTAATGCTGACCGCAATAAGGACACTCCACCCGGTCGGGCCCACCCGGACTGTTTTTCGGCAGCCGGATACCATAGCGAAAAGTCAGTTCGCCGACCGTAAAAAACTTTTTCCGGCAAACCGGACAGGGGATCAGATGACGCGATACCGGAAATTCCGGCAGTTCGGTTTCCGCCTGGCAGTAAGGGCATTTCATTTTCATAAACCAAAAGTCCTGCTGTTGCTGTTTCCGACCATTCAATGTTTTTTAATATATCTTGTTCCAATAAAAAATGCAAATGCACGACCGAGGAAAAAACCATTTTTTATCGAACGGGATGTTTCCAAGACTCAATCAGACAGTCCGGACGGCAAAAAAATAAGGAAAAAAGTGAATTCACCGGATTGAAAAACACGCATTGACACGCCATATTACCATTTGAGGAAACAACCAGCAGCGGAAGCGGAGATCAATATGGGAAAAAACCGAACTCTTTATCTGACGGATTATTGTCTGACGCCGCATGTCAACATCCCCAACGCGGGCATTCTCTGCGAAGAAAGCAAAATCATCGGCATCGGCGGAGTTTCCGCCTTTTCCCGGGAAGAACCGAATCTGAAAGTGGTCGATATGACCTCCTGCTACGCCCTGCCCGGACTGATCGACAGCCATATTCACGGCGGCGGACGGTTCGATACCGAGCTGGCCGCCGATCCGGAACAGAAACTGGAGAATCTCAGCAGTTACCTCGCCTCCAGAGGTGTCACCACCTTCCTGCCGACCCTGGTTGCCATGCCGCGGAAAGAAATGGTCCGCGCCACCGCCGCTCTGGCGGAAAAGATACAGGCGCCCATGCCGGGCGCGGCACCGTGCGGGATTCATCTGGAAGGTCCGTTCATCAATCCGCTTAAAGCGGGTTCACAGCGCCGGGAGGCATGCTGTCCGGTGGTGGATTTCAATTTTCTGGACGAACTGCTGGAAGCCGGCGGCGGACGGATCAAACTGATGACTTTCGCGCCGGAACTGAACCACGCGGACAAACTGATCGAAAAACTGCTGGACAACGGGATCATTCCGTCCATGGGCCACTCGGCCGCCAATGCGGAGGAAACGCTGCGCGCCATCGACAGCGGCGCACGGCGCTGTTCCCATCTGTACAACAGTCTGCCGCCGCTCCATCACCGCAGGTCGTCCATCACCGACGTATTGCTCACCCATGACGAAGTGTCGGTGGAGATCATTCTCGACGGCGCGCATATCGACCCCCGAATCGTGGACATCACCGCCAGGGTCAAACCGGCGGACAAGGTCATCGGCGTCAGCAATTCCATCGAATTCACGCCCGGCCAGAGCAACGGATATTACGAAAAAGACGGAAAAATCTTCACCGCCGAAGGGATACTCGCCGGCACCGCGCATTCGCTCGACGAAAGCTGGATGCATCTCCGGACTTATTCGCACCTGCCGGTCAACCGCGCGGCGGCGTGCTTCACCTGCAATCCGGCCAAGGACCTCGGACTGATCACCCGCGGCGAACTTTCCCCCGGCAAGCGCGCCGACATCACGTTCTTCGATTCCAAAACCAATCAGGTTGCCATGACCATTTCTCACGGCGCCATCGTTTACAAGGCCGAAGCCAAATGAAAAAGAATCTTCCGCCTCCGCCCTACCGTCTGCTCGATTCCGGCAGCTGCCGCAAACTCGAACAAGTCGGCGATTTCCGGATCATCCGCCCGGCTCTCAATGCGTTCTGGCAGCCTGCGCTGCCCGAAACGGAATGGTCAAAAGCGGATGCCGAATTCAAACGCGAAGCCGGCGGCGGTGGCGGTATCTGGAACTGGAAAAACATGAAACCGCCCGCGGAATGGGCCGTCACCTGGGGCGGCATTCCCCTGCTGATCAAACCGACTCATTTCGGACATCTGGGATTCTTTGCCGAACAGGCGGTCAACTGGGAGTGGCTGCGGAACTGCATCCGCGACATGGGCGGACATGCCCGCACGCTCAATCTTTTCGCCTACTCCGGCGGAGCCACGCTCGCCATGGCACAGGCCGGAGCGGACACCTGTCACCTCGATGCGTCCGCGGGCATCATCGAATGGGCAAGGAAGAATCAGGCGCTTTGCGGTGAAACGCCCGGAAAAATCCGCTGGATTTGCGACGATGCCATGAAATTCGTCGCACGCGAACAGCGCCGCAATTCCAAATACAACGGCATTGTGCTCGACCCGCCCAGCTTCGGACGAGGCTCGCAGGGACAGGTCTGGAAAATCGAGGAAGGTATCCGCTCCATGCTCGAAAACTGCCGCGCCATTCTGGATACGGAACGGCCGTGGTTCATCCTGCTGAGCTGTCATTCGCAGGGATTTTCGCCGATCTCGCTGGGACGCTGTCTTGCCGAGGTGTTTCCGCGCGAGGCGAAATTTCTCCAAACCGGGGAAATGACCATCCCGGAAAACGGTTCCGGCCGGGTGCTTCCGGCCGGTATTTATGCCCGAATCTTCAATCCGAAAAAATCTTCATAAAAATACGGAGCTGCCTAACATGAACGTCAAATGGATTTCTCACCGCGGCGAATCGATCGATGCGCCGGAAAATTCTCTCCCCGCTTTCAAACTGTCGCTGGAACGCCGCACCGACGGCATGGAATGCGACGTGCATCTGACCGCCGATCAGGTGGTCGTGGTGGCCCATGACCCCACCACAGCCCGCATGGGCGACAAAAACCTGACCATCGCCGACAGCAAATTCGAGGACTTGGTCAAAGTCAATATCTCCGGTGCGAACGAAACGTATCCGGACGAGCACATTCACCCGCTTGCGGACACCTTCGCGTATCTCGGCAAAGGCCGGGAATTCTACATCGAGCTCAAGCCGGGCTGCCCCGCGCTGGTCCCCGCCGTGAAAAAAATTCTCGCGGACAACGGCATGACCCCGGAACAGATCGTCATCATCTCCTTCGACCGCGAACTCATCACGCTCACCAAGCAGCAGATGCCGGAATTCCGCGCGCTCTGGCTGACCGGTCTGCCGATGGACATGACGGCGGAAAAACTGCTGGAAGAACTCAAAGCGATGAACGCCGACGGAGTGGATTCGGGCGTGAACGAAAAAGTGCTCACGGCGGAATTCGTCCGGAAACTGCACGACGCCGGAATGTATGTGGCGGTCTGGACCGTCGACCAGCCCGGACAGGCGAAACGTCTGATCGAAATGGGCGTGGATTCCATCACCAGCAACCGGGCGGCAAAACTGCGCGACATGCTGGCGAAAAAATAAGCGTTCGATATGGACCTGCTTCACGTATCGCAAAACATCCGGACCGTCCGGCAGACCCAGAAAATGACCGTCGAGCAGCTCGCGGCCAAAAGCGGGTTCAGCAAGGGATTTATTTCACAGGTGGAAAATTTCCGCGTGACCCCCTCGCTGAAAGCGCTTGATAAAATCGCGTCCGCGCTCGGTCTGCGCCTCGGCGACCTCTTTCTGGAAACCGGAAAGTCCGTGGAATATTCGTTCGGCCATCTGGACGGCGGGGAAGAAGTCATCCGCGACGACAATCTGCGGTTCGGAATCCGCTACTTCGCGCTGGCCTACGGTCAGATCGGCCGGAGGATGAATCCGTTTACGGTCGAATACACGCCCGCCGACGAAACGCGCGATTTCATGATGCACGACACGGAAGAATTTTTCCTGCTGCTGGAAGGCGAACTCGAATTCCGGCTGTTCGACGATCATCAGAGTCATGTCATGACCCGGGGCGACACCCTGTATCTGAAAGCCAACATCCCGCACCGCGTGCTGCTGCACGGGTCGTGCCGGTCCGCCCGGGCCCTGATCGTCTACTCTCAGCCCGAATAAGATTACCTCAGCGGTCGATCTCCATGGTCACGGTGAACTGCATCGCCTGCGGCGGCGCGGGAAGCACCCGCAGGGAACGAATCAGCTGTTCCACCGAGGAATCCATCGCGGCGACCCCGGAACGCTCCACGATCTTCACATCGAGGACCCGGCCGGTTTTATCGACCTTGAACAGGACCAGCACCTTCAGCCTGTCACTGTTGTACAGCGAAGGCTGCTGCCATTGGCGTTTCAGGAACGCTTCAACCTTATTGTAGTAGTCGCTGACCTCTTTGCTGTAGATGCCGCGCGGACCTCCGCCCCCGCCGGGAGTCCCCGTGCCGCCGGTCACACCGGTCATGCTCCGAAGCGCGCGGGCGGCATCGGCTCGCTGGGCGGCACGTGCACGGTCCGCCGCACTGACCTGATTCTGCCGGGGCGTCGACGGTGTCGAAGTCCGCGCCGGATTCTTCACGCGCTTGGTGCTGACTTTGATCTGGTCTGCGGAAAGCAGCGTGTTTTTCGGTCTGGGCTTCGGCTTCGGCACATTTTTCACCGGAATGGTTTTTTTGGTATCGGGCACGGGTTCGGGCGGCTTTTCCTTCGTCTGGACCTCCGGTTTCGGCTGCGGCCGGGGTTCAGGTTTCGGCGGCTCGACCGGCTTGACCAGATCGGGAATCTCCGGAATGTCCGTCAACGGCTTGCCGCGGTCGGGCGTCCCGGTCGATTTTTTATTCAGCGGCGAAGGATGCGGCGACATATCCGGATTTTCGTTGGGGATGCTGTCCACGGTCGGCAGCCGCATGACATAGACCGGCGGGTTCAGCATTTCGGAAACCGCCATGAAAACCATCGGCACCACGATCAGCGCGGCATGGAACGTCAGCACGAAAACGGCAATGAGAGTGCGGCGTCCGCCATTGACATACGGCAGCGGCACCTGACCCGGAATCCGGTCCGGATGCACCGGGCAGTAAGAACGGCCATACTGCGGTCCGTAGATCATTGTTCGGCCTCCGTGACCAGGGAAATGTCGGCGAATCCGGCATGCTTGATGTTCTTGAACACCTCGATCACATCGCCGTACAGCAGATCGCGGTCGGCCCGGAGATAGAATTTGTATTTGGTGCTGTTCCGTGAACGTTTGAGTTCGCGCAGGCGGTTCAGCAGCTCGGCCATCGAAATATTTTTTTTGCCTTCGAAGTGGATGATCTTGTTTTTGGTGACGTGGATCACCTTGGTGTAATCATCGGCCCGGATTTCCGCGGCGACCATCTTCGGCGGGGAAACGTCGACGCTGTATTCCAGCAGCGGAGCGGTAATCATGAAGATGATCAGCAGGAAAAACACCGTATCCATCAGCGGCGTGATGTTGATCTCATCATAAGTTTTGCTTTGAAAACGGCGGCGCATGACTCACAACTCCCCCGGACCCTTCTTCGGTTCCGGGTCGTTCAGGTTCTCGATCTTGAGCTTCACCACAAATTCCTCCACGAAATTGTCGAGGTGGACGATCGTGGATTTGATGCGGCTGGTGATGATGTTGTAACCGATCACGGAAGGAATGGCGACCACCAGACCCAGCACGGTGGTGAGCAGCGCGCCGCTGACGCCGGGCGCGAGCGACTGAATGTCCGCCTTGCCGGCCATCGCCAGTCCGGTAAAGGCCAGCATGATGCCCCACACCGTTCCGAACAGTCCCAGGAACGGACTGATGCTGACCGCGGTCGCCAGAAAGATCATTTTCTTCTCCAGAACAATGATCTGGTCGGCCACGGCCTGTTCGAGCGTGGCGCGGACGATGTCGATCTCATCGGCCGTCAGCGGACGGCGGGAACCGTCGGGCTGTTCGATATTCAGCTGGGCGATCCGCTGATAGCCCGCCTCGCAGACCCGTGCCGCCGGACTGGGGTCTTCCTCGATCCGGTCGGCGAAAGTCATCGGATTGCGCTTGGAGCGGAAACGGAAAAGAAACGCCGCACTGTCTTTCAGCGCATTTTTGAGGCTGCTCCCCTTTTCGACCATGACCACCCAGGTGAACATGGAAAACAGAAACAGGACCACGACAATCGCTTTTCCCAGCATGTCGGAATTCCGGAACGCATAATTGAGACTGGTCTCGGCCAGTCCGGGCAGTTGTATCATCAGCGGCATAACACACCTCGTTTTTGCGGATTCGAATGAAAATTGGTTCTGATACGGTAATCTAATGCGGTTTTATGCAAAAACCACTGGCGAAACGTTTTTTTTCGATTTTTTTCGCACCATATTCCATTTGACCGCTTCCGTGGCCGTTTTTCGTGCTCGGGAATGCGTCCAAAAACCGGAAAAAAAACTTTTTTGTTTGACGTTCCGCACAGGGGCGGAAACATCATGCGCGGTGCATGAGCCCATGAAAACCTAATGAAAGGAAAAAAACATGATCACGGAACGCACTATGCTGCGGGCACTCAAAACCAGAATCGAAACCGAAAACATCTTTCAGGAGGTCCGGATCCTCGGCAACGAGATCATTTCCGAACGGCTGCTGAACGAACTGCCGGAACTGACTGAATTGCCGGCGTGTCTCCTTTGCGCCGGCAGCCGGTCGCTGGAAAACAACGGCTGCACCACCAGAACTCCGATCGAAGCGGTCGTCATCGCTTCCTGTTACGGCGGCGAAAGCGATCTGGATGCCGCCGACGAAGTCCTGGCGCAGACCATGTCGCTGCTGAAATGCGATTCATACAGCGAAGTCCTTTCCATCGACGGCGTCTATTATGTCTTCGAACAATGTGAAAAACTGCATTTCGATCCCCGGCATATCGCCTGGAAACTGCGTTTTTCCGCCAAAGCATTGAACGCCTGAACCCGTACCGCCGTTCCGGGGCAATCATCCCGGAACGGCGGATTTGACTTGAAAGGGAAAATAATGGATAATGAAAAAGAAATGGCCGAACTGTTCCGGACGGCAGCGGATGACATGGTCTGTTCATACTATGATTTCCGGCTGCTGATGGAAAATCTCTCGTTGAATGAAAACAATCGGAAACGGAAAGCGAAACAGGCGGTCCGGTTCCTCTGCGAGAAACAGGATGCAGCGTTCGTCGACGGCGAAAATTCCCTGCGGGAACTCAGACGTCTGGATCAATGTCCGTCTGTCCTTGCCCGGCTGGAAAAGATTTTAAAAGACGGTGAAGAGCTGCTGAAAACGATGCTGCCGGAAATCTTTCAGCCGGACTCGCCGGAAGCGGAGGCGATGCGGAAAAAGATCATGGATGCCATGCAGGCGGAACTTCAGCGCCGCTCCCGCGAAGCGGCAGAAAAACTTTACCGGAAACAACAGGAGCTGATAGCCCGGCATGAAAGGCAGGAGGATATCCGTAAGATTCTGGGACAAGGATACATGGATGAATCTGCATTGTTGACAAAAAGTTTACACCCACTATGTGAAGACAAATATGATGTCATAGTCTTGGCTGAATTTGAATATAGACTTAAGATGTGGCGGGAAAAACAGGTTTCGATTGTGGAAAAGGAATTGATGAAACTCATTCCTCAAAAAGATTATTATTGCGTGTTTGGTGGCTATTTCAAGCATAGAATTTCTGTTGAAGATGCGAAAAAACAAGCTAAAGAATTATCAAATAATATTGTTGATCTTGTTTACCAATTACGCTTAGAAAAAATGCAAAAATATCATGGACAACCGCTCGGAGGAACGTTCGGGAATATTGTATCACTGATCCCATCCGATTTGGGTGAGAGACAATATCAATGTGGAGATTGGGCTCATCTGTTTTATAACAGACTTCAATCATATATACAGAAATGGTTTTATGAAAACAAAAATTCTTTTAGAATTGAATGGTACAGGAAACCACCTTATTTTTATCATATGGGTGAACATAACCTTATTAGGATCTGCGGAGCAAACGGAAAATTCATTTACATTGATCCATGGCCCAGTGGGGGGAAAGATATCGTTCGACAAGAAGGGAAATGGAATCATGGTTTTACCGTTTATAAGCAATTTTATTTTCCAAATTTAGAAAATAAAAATAAAACTTTTGATTCTGGAATATCAGATCCATATCTGCTTAAAAAGAAAACTGATGAAAGAAAAATGAAATATAACAAATAATATATTCAATCACGGTGGAAAATTCTGGTCGCAAGTAGTCGAATACAAAGAAAAACTGACTTTCCCCTGAAACTTCAGTTTGCCTTGATGATTTTCTGGACGGTCGGTCAGCAGAATGTCGTTTTTCCGGGCTGGATCGCCGCTTTTGCATCCGTTCCCGAAATAAAGATAATCGATATCGCCCGGATTGTGCCACGGATTGCCCGGACAGGCCAGAGTTTTTTCCTCAACGAAATCCAGGTCGCGCAGAGTCTTCAGCGAATCGGGCAATACGCCATGCTCCTCCTCATATAACCGGCAGGCAATGGCGATGTCGCGCAGATTGCTCATGCAATCCAAATGGGTAAATATCCGCAAAGTCGGACTTTCCGGTTCGACCGCGTAAAGGAAACAAATGACGGCCGGAACAATCATCAGGTGCGCCCATCGGGATATCTGCAGCAGACGAAAGGTGAGAAAAGCGACATAGACATAGAGCAGCGGCAGCCAGATCCGGCCGCCGACGGTCTGCCAGTAACGGTAATACCGCCACGGGATTTCGGCGATCCGATTGACCGTGATCCACAGCACGATCAGAGTCCCGATCGCATACAAGCCCGCCAGCAGCCAATGCCGCCGCAGAACTGCTTTGAATGTCAGTTGTTCCAAGTTCATGTTTTCACCACCCTGCCCCGTTTCCGGCAATATAACGCCGCATCGGAGTAAAATCAAGCCGGCAACGTCAAAACATCGAAGCGGGCAGCCGGGAACGGAATCGTTCTTCCGGATGATTCGTCTTTTTGTCTTCCAGCAATGCCTTACTGCCGGGGACCGTGCCGCGGTGCTGTCCGGCGCCGTGATACAGGTAATCGTTTTCTCCCGGATTATGCCAGCGGCTGCCGGGACAATGCAAAGTTTCAATCTCCAAATACTTCAACTCGACCAGTTTTTCCAGCGACGGCGGATAACAGTCTCCGTGATCGTCCGCATAAGCCTGACAGGCATCCGCGATTTTCCGCAGATTCTCCTGGCATCGATGCTTGTCGGCGAAAGGCCGCGTCCGAGGCGAAACCAGCCAATAAAACATGCCAAGCAGAATCACCGTCATTACGATCCAGCGCAGGAACGGACGTTTCGATACCGAAAGCAGGATCGCCAGCAGGATGACGGCATATATTATCACGGAAAGAAGTTCGAATGCGATAAATTCATATCGCCGGTAAAATTCCGCCGGAACGGAATGGATGGAAATTCCCGCCAGAAGCATTTTTCCCAGCAGGATCAGAAAGAAGAAACCCGAAAAAAACGGAAACTTTTTGACACAATCAGAAAATCCGGATAATATTTTCATTTCTCACCGTCCTGCCATGTTTTGACGATTTTCCCGTCCTTGAAATAACGTTTATCCTCGTCTGATCCCCAATCATCCTGAGGTCCCGTGACGCTTCGAACCAAGCGGCCTTCGAAGGTGATGCAGTCCTTGCTGACCATCTGGTGATTTTTCTCTTTCTCCTTCAGCAGGACATCTTTGTCATCCTGGCGGTCACGCCGCACGCCCGCCCCGTAATACAGGTAATCGATATCGCCGGGATTGTGCCACTTACAGCCGGGACAATGAACCTCCTCCGGCTTCAGCCGCTTCAGTTCGATCAGACGTTCCAGCGACGAAGGATACCAGTTGTCATTCCCGTTGCAATATTCCTGGATAACCCGGTAGATATTCCGCATCTTTTCTTGACATGCCAACATTTTCGAGACTTTATCCGGCTGCCGGGCAAACGACAGCAGCCAAAGCGACCACGAAACGAACCCTATCACCAGCAGAGTCCAGCCGATCAGCCGGGAACGGACAACCACCCAGAAAATGAGTATGGAGATCAAAAACACCGCGGCAAAACTCCGCATATGATCGAGACAGACCTGCGTTCTCAGACAATAGTTCAGCGGCACGTTGTTGATCAGGCAGATCATGCAGACCGCGGTGATCAGCACGATAACTGACAAACAACCCGCGGCGGCCGAATTCTTTTGAATAGCGTTCCTTTTATCTTCCGGCGGGGGTGCCGGTTGTTTTTGCGGGACGTCCATATCAATTCTCCTGTTCCATTATTTCACCTGAAACTATCTCTCTGATGAGCGACATCGCCGGTAAAGAATGTTTTACTCTGTAAAAAGGATTTATCCCGGTGGCTGCCCGGTTTATCCTGCAGCAAGACCCAGTTCGGCTTCTCCTTGCCGTGTTTGACTCCCCTGCCGAGATAATAATAATCGATATCGCCCGGATTGTGCCAGCGGTTTCCCGGGCAGGTCAGCGCATTGTCATCCAGCAGTTTCAGTCGGAGCAGAGTCTCCAGAGAATCGGGATATTCTCCGGTCTGTTCCGCATATGCAAAACAGACCGCCGTGATTTGTTTCATCCGGCTCGTGCAATCCATCGAGTCCGCGTATTTTTTGATCGACGGTTCAATGCCGTCTGCAATATAAAAGAAACCGATCAGCGACGGAATGAAAAGCAGCCGCCACCAGGCGGATTTCCGCAGCAGCAGAAAATTCAGAAAATTGAACCCGACATACCCGGCCAGAACCAGCAGATACACGCCGACGGTCTGCCAGTAACGGTAATACCGCCACGGGATTTCGGCGATCCGGTCCACCGTTATCCACAGAACAATCAGAGTCCCGAACCCATACAAGCCCGCCAGCAGTCCATGCCGCAGCAGAACTTCTTTGAATGTCAGTTTTTCTTTATTCATATTTTTCACCACCCTGCCCCGTTTCCGGCAATATAACGCCGCATCGGAATGAAATCAAGTTGCCCGGTCTCGTTTGCCGGGGAAATCAATCGCTCGTCACGCTGAAATCGAACAGGGCATGACTGCGGCGGCGGGCCGAGTATGTCCGGTGAAGTTCAGGATCGTCGCCCGCCAGAATTTTGTCCGGATCCGCTTCGCTCTTGCGGACGCCCCTGCCGAAATAAAGATAATCGACATCGCCCGGATTATGCCACGGATTGCCCGCGCAGGTCAAATCTTTTTCCCCGACATAGCCGAGATCGCGGAGTTGTTCCAATGATTCGGGAAAGACGTCGAATTCATTCGAATACTGCTCGCAAGCCATTGCAATTACTAACAGATTATCCTGACAGCGGAACGATTCCAAAATATCTTTCTTCGTCGATTTAGGTCCGGCAGAAATGAGCACTGCGTGAAAAAACAGGAATGACGGCAGAAAAAGCAGCCGCCACCAGGCGGATCGCCGCAGCAGCAGTAAATTCAGGAAATCGAACCCGACATACCCCGCCCAAAACCAGCAGATATACGCCGACGGTCTGCCAGTAACGGTAATACCGCCACGGGATCTCGGCGATCCGATTGACCGTGATCCACAGCACGATCAGAGTCCCGATCGCATACAAGCCAGCCAGCAGCCAATGCCGCAGCAGAACTTCTTTGAATGTCAGTTTTTCCGTGCTCATGTTCCTTCTCCGTCGAAACCGTGCTGTAATATATCCCGCCGGTGTTTTTTGTCAAGCGGAAGCGGGACGGTTCCCCCGTCCGGACCGCACCCGCTCCGGCTTTCCGCCCGTTTCAAAGTAAATCAAAAAACATCAAACTCTTTCATTCTTTTGCAAATTATTGCAATAAAATAGGTTCGGCGGGAAATTTTGGCGGGAAAATAACAAAAAAACGTTTGAAATCGGCAGGGACGAGGTGTATAGTATTCAGATTTCAAAAATCAAAAACGGGAACACATCAACCCATATAAACTTTGGAGGAAAAAAATGGTGAAAAATCTGAACACACCGCCGACTCATGCGAAACTGGTCGCCTGGGTCAACGAATGGGCGGAACTCTGTGAACCGGAAGGCATCTACTGGTGCGACGGGACCAACACGGAATACTACGGTCTCTGCGACGAGATGGTCAAGTCCGGTCTGGCGACCCGCCTGAACAGCAAACTGCGTCCGGACTGCGTGCTGTTCCGCAGCGATCCGTCCGACGTGGCCCGCGTGGAAGCCCGTACGTTCATCGCCTCCGAAAAAGAAGAAGACGCCGGCCCGACCAACCACTGGATTGACCCGGTCGAACTCAAAAAGACCCTGCGCGGCCTGTTCAAAGGCTGCATGCACGGCCGGAACATGTATGTGATCCCGTATTCGATGGGCCCGGTCGGCTCCAACATCGCCAAGATCGGCGTCGAGATCACCGACTCCCCCTACGTGGTGATCAACATGCACGTGATGACCCGCGTCGGCAATCCCGTGCTGAAAATCCTCGGCGACGACGGCGAATTCGTGCCCTGCATCCATTCGGTCGGCAAGCCGCTGGAAAACGGCGCCAAGGATAATGGCATCTGGCCCTGCGCCCCGATGGAAAAGAAATACATCGCCCAGTTCCCGGAAACCCGTGAAATCTGGTCGTTCGGTTCCGGTTACGGCGGCAACGCCATCCTCGGCAAGAAATGCCTCGCGCTCCGCATCGCCTCCGTCCAAGCCCGCGATGAAGGCTGGATGGCCGAGCACATGCTCATCCTTAAGCTCACCAATCCCGAAGGCAAAGTCAAATATGTTACCGGCGCCTTCCCGTCCGCCTGCGGCAAGACCAACCTGGCCATGCTCATTCCGACCATCCCCGGCTGGAAAGTCGAGACCATCGGCGACGATATTGCCTGGATGAAATTCGGCAAGGACGGCCGTCTCTACGCAATCAACCCCGAAAACGGTTTCTTCGGCGTCGCCCCCGGCACCTCGATGAAATCCAACAAGAACGCCATGCTCTCCTGCGCGAAGGAAACGATCTTCACCAACTGCGCGCTGCGCAAGAACGGCGACATCTGGTGGGAAGGCATTGATGTTCCGCTGGAAGAAGGCGAACAGCTGATCGACTGGAAGGGCAATGTCTGGGAAGCCGGCAAAGTCGATGCCGAAGGCAAACCGGTCAAGGCCGCGCATCCGAATGCCCGATTCTCCGCCCGCGCCAAGAACTGCCCGGCGATCGCCTCCAACTGGGAAGACCCTGCAGGCGTGCCGATCGACGCATTCCTGTTCGGCGGACGCCGTCCCTCCACGCTTCCGCTGGTCTATCAGTCCCTTTCCTGGGAACACGGCGTGATGATCGGTTCCTCCGTGGGTTCCGAAGTGACCGCCGCCGCGCTGGACGTGAAGGCCGGAACCGTGCGCCGCGACCCGTTCGCGATGCTGCCGTTCTGCGGCTACAACATGGGCGACTACTTCCAGCACTGGCTGGACATCGGCAAAGTCGCCGGCGCCAAGCTGCCCAAGATTTTCTGCGTGAACTGGTTCCGCAAGACCGCCGACGGCCGCTGGCTGTGGCCCGGATTCGGCGACAACAGCCGCGTTCTGAAGTGGATATTCGAACGCTGCGACGGAGAAGGCAAGGCCGTTGAGACCCCGATCGGCTACATGCCGACCGTCGACGCCATCGACCGCACCGGCATCGAAAATCAGGTCACCGCCGAAGACATGGCTGAACTGCTCCGGTTCGACAAGGAAGGCTGGCTCAAGGAAGTGGAAATGATCAAAGAACATTACAAGAAATTTGACCGTCTCCCGAAAGTCCTGGCCCAGCAGCTCGAAGCGCTGGAAGCGAGAATCGGCAAATAATCCGGCTCCGACCGGATGAAACTACGGCGGCGGAATCGTTTTCAACGCGGTTCCGCCGCTCGTAAATACCCTCAAAACAATCCATGCACACGCCCGGCATAACTCTGTTGGAACTCGACAGCGTCGATTCCACCAATACCTTCGCGAAGAATCGGTTTGACGATCTCGCGGACGGCACGCTGGTCTGTGCCGACATGCAGACCGCCGGCCACGGACGCCTCGGTCGTCCCTGGCTCTCTCCGGCGGGAACCAACATTTACGCCTCGTTCGTGATAAAACGGTTTTCCAATCCGTTTTACGCCACGGGAACCGTCTCGCTGGCCGCACTGAAACTCCTGCAGGAAAATCATCCCGCAGGCGACTTTTTCATCAAATGGCCGAACGACCTTTACGTCGGGTACCGGAAAATCGCGGGAATTCTCAGCGAAACCGTGTCCGGACGGGACGGAATCCGCGGAGTCATCGCGGGCATCGGCATAAACATCAATCTCGAACCGGCGGAACTGGACAAGATCGATCAGCCGGCAGCTTCGCTGAAATCACTCTCCGGACAGACGTTCGATGTCAAAAAACTGAAAAACACCCTGCTGAAACACCTGGCGGAATATTACGAATGGTATCAGACCGACCCGGATACGATGATCGCAAAATGGAAATCATACAACCGGATCGTCGGCCGCGAAGTCACGCTGACCGATTCCGCCGGAAAGGAACACCGCGTCCGGGTCCGCGAGATCGCACAGGACGGCGGGCTGGTCACCGAGGAAAACGGTGCGGAATACCACTTCAGCTGCGGCGACGTCACGCTCCGCCGGGAAGACTGGCTGAATTGAATGGAGAAACTCTTTTTCGTTTGAAAGAAAATTGACATAAACAACCAACAACAAAGAAAGAAATCGAAATGAGCATGATTATTGACGGACTGAAGCTGATGATCATCGGAATGCTGACGGTGTTCGTATTCCTGCTGATCATGATCTGCTGCATGAACCTGCTGGCGAAAATTCTGGCTCCGCTGGCGGCCAAGTATGAAAAGAAGCCGGAACCCAAGCCCGCCGCGAGTAACGACGATGCGCTCCGCGCCGCCGCGGCCGCTGCAGCCTTCGATGCCAATTCCAAATGAATCAACCATAAAGAAAGAAAAACGAAATGAAAAAAATCAAATTCATGGATTGCTCTTTCCGCGACGGCTTTCAGTCCTGTCTCGGAGCCCGCGTGAAAACCGATGACTTCCTGCCCGCACTTGACGCCGCAGTCAAGGCCGGCATCAACCACATCGAAATCGGCGGCGGCGCCCGCTTCCAGGCCCTCTATTTCTACTGTCAGGAAGACGCATTCGAGATGATGGACAAATGGCGCGCGACGGTCGGTCCGGACGTGAATCTGCAGACCCTCTCCCGCGGCGTCAACGTGGTCGGACTCTCCTCCCAGTCCAGCGACATCATCGATCTCCATGCCAAGATGTTCAAGAAGCACGGCATCACCACGATCCGCAACTTCGACGCGCTGAACGACGTCCGCAACCTCGACGTCTCCGGCAAAGCGATCGCCCGCCACGGCCTCAAACACCAGATCACCATCACCATGATGGGACTCGCCCCCGGACTGAACGAAGCCTACGCGCACACTCCGAAATTCTATATCGACCGCCTGAAAGAAATCCTCGCCAGCGATATTCCGTTCGACAGTCTCGCGTTCAAAGACGCTTCCGGCACGTCCACTCCGGCGACGGTTTACGAAACGATCAAACAGGCCCGCGCCCTGCTCGGCAAAGACAAGGAAATCCAGTTCCACACGCATGACACCGCCGGCATGGCGGTCGCTTGCAACTGGGCGGCGATCGAAGGCGGCGCCGATGTGATCGACCTCGCGATGGCCCCGCTTTCCGGCGGCACCTGCGAGGCCGACATCCTCGTGATGTATCACCGTCTGCGCGGCACCGATTACACGCTCGACGTCGATCCCGAAAAGATCATGAACGTCGAAAAAGTCTTCAAGAAGTGCATGGACAAATATTTCATGCCGCCGGAATCCATGCAGGTCTCGCCCGAAATCATCTTCAGCCCGATGCCCGGCGGCGCCCTCACGGCCAACACCCAGATGATGCGCGACAACAACTGCCTCGACAAATACGACATCTGCATCAAAGAAATGCGCGAAGTCGTCGCCAAAGGCGGATTCGGCACCTCGGTAACGCCGGTCTCCCAGTTCTACTTCCAGCAGGCGTTCCGCAACGCCGTCATGGGCAAGAATCCGGACGGCTCCTGGAAGCTCGACCCGAACGGCTACGGCAAGATGGTGCTCGGCTACTTCGGCAAAACGCCGGTCGCGCCCGATCCGCAGGTGGTCAAGTGGGCGTCCGAACAGCTCAAGATGGAACCCACCACCAAAGCCGTCGTCGAGATCAACGACGCCAATCCGAAACTGGGTATCAAAGCCGCCACCGCCGTTCTCGAACAGAACAGTCTGCCCGTGACCGATGAAAACATCTTCATCATCGCGGCCTGCGGCGACAAGGGTCTGGCCTTCCTGAAGGGCGACAAGCCTATGGGCATCCGCTATAAAGAAGAAAAGAAAGCCGCGAAGAAAGACGGCCCGGCCGCTTATACGGTCGCTGTCGGCGGCAAATCCTTCAATGTCCAGGTCAACGGCGGTAAAGTCACGGTCGACGGCAAGACCTTCGACGTCAGCGTGGCCACCGGTGCGGCGGCTGCGGCGGCTCCAAAGGCCGGCGGCAGCGGCGCGGCGTTCGAAGTGACCTCCCCGATTCCGGGCACCGTCACCAAGATCATCGCTCCGGAAGGAACGCAGGTCGAAGCCGGCGCCACGATCGTCATCATCGAAGCCATGAAGATGGAAACCGAGATCAAGACCGAAAAGGCCGGACGTGTTTCCAAGATTCTCGTGAACGTCAAAGACGTGGTCACCGCCGATCAGGCGATCGCCACCATTGAGGAGTGATCCGCGATGAAGAAACTGACAACCCTTTTTCTGACTTTGGCGCTGATCGCCGGTCTGGGCTTCGCGGTCCAGGCCAAGAATCCGCCGAAGAAAGATTCCTACGAAGCGCTGAAACACGATCCCAAGTCCGGAATCGGTGAAACGCTGGTCGAAATCACCCGAAAGGACAAGGAAAAACTGTTCACCGCCGAACAGGCGGAATATCTCCGCACACAGGCGAAATACCTCACCTTCGCGGAAGACAACCTGTTCCAGTGGTTCGAACTGCCCGACGGACGCTACGCCCTGATGTACAAGTCCGAGCTGAAAAATTCCAAAGGCGAACTGAAGCCGGCGCCGGATGCCACGATCTATTCGGTGTCCGTGGCGGCGAACCAGAAAATCACGCCCGGACGTGAAATTCTGGTGCTGACCATGCCCGGTTTCAGCAAGGCGAAATGCAAGAACATGGGCAACTTCCTGCCGCTGGCGGTCAATCCGGAACTTCAGCCGTCGAAGACGCTCAAACCCGGCACGATCATCGCGTATTTCGCCCCGGTCCTGCTGGTCAACGACGCGGTGGCCGAAGGCACTGCCAGCCAGAAACTCGGCAGCATGACCGAACTCCTGGCCGGTCTCTGGGAAAGCACCGGTATTTGCGACATCATCAACCAGACGAAATCCAACTTCTCTTCGACCTGGATTCTGGGTCTGGGCCGCGTGCTGATGATGGTCGTCGGCCTGATCCTGATCTATCTGGCGATCGCGAAAGGATTTGAACCCCTGCTGCTGCTCCCGATCGGTTACGGCGCGGTGCTGGCGAACATTCCGCTGGCCGGGATTTCCGGTCCGGACGGACTGCTCGGCATGGTCTATGTCGTCGGTATCGACACCGGCGTGTTCCCGCTGCTGATCTTCATGGGCGTCGGCGCGATGACCGACTTCGGTCCGCTGCTGGCGAACCCGAAATCCGCCCTGCTGGGCGCGGCGGCGCAGTTCGGAATCTTCTTCGCTCTGCTGGGTGCGCTGGTGCTCTCGAAACTCGGAATTCCGTTCGATCTGAAAGACGCCGCCTCCATCGGCATCATCGGCGGCGCGGACGGCCCGACTTCGATCTTCCTGACCAGCAAACTTTCCCCGAAACTGCTCGGTGCGGTGGCGGTGGCGGCCTACTCCTACATGGCGCTGGTGCCGATCATTCAGCCTCCGATCATGAAACTGCTCACCTCGGAAGCGGAACGGAAGATCAAAATGAAACAGCTCCGTCCGGTTTCCAAACTGGAAAAAATCTGCTTCCCGCTGCTCATCACGCTCCTGTGCGCGTTCCTGCTGCCCGATGCGGCCCCGCTGATCGGCATGCTGATGTTCGGCAACCTGATGCGCGAATGCGGCGTGGTGGACCGTCTGAGCGATACGGCGCAGAATGCGCTGATCAACATCGTGACGATCTTCCTCGGGACCGCGGTCGGCGCGAAACTTTCCGCCGATCAGTTCCTGACCAAGCAGACGATCGGCATTCTGATTCTCGGTGCGATCGCCTTCTCCGTCGGGACCGCGGCAGGCGTGATCTTTGCGAAGATCATGAACAAGCTCAGCAAGGACCCGATCAACCCGCTGATCGGCGCGGCCGGTGTTTCCGCGGTGCCGATGGCGGCGCGCGTGGTGAACAAGGTCGGACTGGAAAGCGATCCGCGCAACTTCCTGCTCATGCATGCCATGGGCCCGAACGTGGCCGGCGTGATCGGTTCCGCCGTAGCGGCCGGTGTGCTGCTCAAGGCGCTGGGCGGACTCTGATCCGTCCGGAAGGATTTGCAAGAATCGAACTCAGCCGTCGTTTGAAACCGGCGGCTGAGTTTTTTCTTCCCGGTCGATTCGCGTTTTCATCACGCCCCGCAGTTTTGTCTTTCTTCGGCTTAACGTTCCCGGCGTGGCAAGTTTTTTTCTTCAAAAACAAAAAAATTCTTGCAATTTCCGCAAATTGTGCTACATTATAGAGGCTAACGTTCCGGATTTTTGCAGTCCGGAAGGGTTTTCAATACTGGTAATAAAGGTTCTCACAACAACATAAACTTGTAAAAAGGAGCAGCCAGTGAGTTATAAGATCATCGTTTTTGTCAAGCAGGTGCCTGACACGAAGAACGTGACGGGCGAGGCGATGAAGCCGGACGGCACCATCAACCGGGCGGCGCTGCCTGCGATTTTCAATCCGGAAGATTTGAATGCATTGGAATCGGCTCTGCAGCTGAAAGACCGTTTCGGCGCCCGCGTGATCGCCGCGACCATGGGACTGCCGAAAGCGGCGGATATTCTCCGGGTCGCGCTCTGCATGGGTGCGGATGAGGCCGTGCTGCTGACCGACCGCATTCTCGGCGGAGCCGATACGCTGGCGACCAGTTACGCGCTCAGCTGCTGCGCGAAGAAGATCGGGGATTTCGATCTGATTCTGTGCGGACGTCAGGCGATCGACGGCGATACGGCGCAGGTGGGGCCGCAGATCGCGGAAAAGCTCAAAATTCCGCAGATTTCCTACGTGCAGGAAGTGATTTCCCTGGCGGACGGCAAGATTCGCGCGAAACGCGCGATCGAGGGCGGTTACGAGATTCTGGAAGCCCCGATGCCGGTGCTGCTGACCGTGATCGACGCCAATGAACCGCGTCCGCAGAATGCCATGCGGATCATGAAATACAAAAAAGCGAAAACGCTTTCCGAATTCAAAGCTGCCAACGCCGGCGAAAATGCGGCGGCGGAATTTCAGACGGAAATAGCCGACCGCGGACTGGCGATCCGGGAATGGAGCGCAGCCGATGTCGAAGCCGATCCGAAACGCTGCGGCAAAGCCGGTTCTCCGACCAACGTCAAGCAGATCATGAGCGTGGTCCTGACGGCTGGAGATTTCAAGAAGATCGAGCCGACCGAAGCCGGCGTTTCCGATCTGGTCCGTGAACTTATTGAAGATCATACACTGGGGTGAGCCATGTCCAATATTGGTAACGTCTGGGTGTTCGTCGAGCAGGAAGGCGGCAAGATCGCCGACGTCAGTCTCGAACTGGTCAGCAAGGGAGCCGAACTGGCCGCCCGGCTCAATGTCAAACTCGAAGCGCTGCTGCTGGGCAACAACGTCGCGCACTGTGCCGACACGCTGTTCAGCTACGGCTGTCAGAAAGTCTTTCTGGCGGAAGACCCCCGGCTCGAACCGTTCACGGTTCTGCCGTATGCCAAGGTCATCATGGACCTGATCCGCGAGCATCATCCGAATATTCTGCTGTTCGGCGCGACCATGAAAGGCCGTGAACTGGCTCCGCGCGTGGCCTCCGAAAAGCTCGCCGGTCTGACTGCCGACTGCACCGACCTGAAAATCGACGATTTCGAAGACAAAATCAATCAGAAGACTTACAAAGACAAACTCATGCAGATCCGTCCCGCGTTCGGCGGCAACATCATCGCCACGATCGTGAACACCTGGGACGACCCGCAGATGGTCACGGTCCGCGAGGGCGTGATGAAAATGGATCAGCCCGATCCTTCGCGCAAAGGCGAGATCGAGCGGGTGCAGGTCGCGCTGACCGCGCAGGAAACTGTGGTCAAAGTGATCGAACGGGTCCGGCAGGAAAAGAGCGTGAATCTCAAAGCCGCGCAGATCATCGTGGCCGGCGGCTACGGCGTGGGTTCGAAGGAGAACTTCAAGCTGATCCATCAGCTGGCCGAAGTGCTCGGCGGACAGGTCGGGGCTTCCCGTGCGGCGGTCGACGCCGGCTGGATCGACCACGATCATCAGGTGGGGCAGACCGGCGTCACGGTCCGTCCGAAGCTCTACATCGCCTGCGGCATCAGCGGTTCGGTGCAGCATCGCGCCGGCATGACCGAAAGCAAGAAGATCATCGCGGTCAACACCGATCCGGCCGCGCCGATTTTCTCGGTCGCTCACTACGGCATCATCGGCGATCTCAACAGCATCATTCCCATGATGATCAAAGCCTACAAAGCGAAAGCCTGAGAGGAGTTTTACCATGTCTAATTTCTTTTCCGACAATCAGGACCTTCTCTTCACTCTCAAGAACATCGACCTCGAAGAAGTGGTTTCGGTCCGGGAACATGATTACGCCGATGCGCAGAAATTCGACGGTTCGCCCGAAAATTACGCGGACGCGCTGGACAATTACGAACGCGTGCTGACCGTGGTCGGCGATGTCGCCGGCGAACGGATCGCTCCGCGTTCCCGCCAGATCGACGAGGAAGGTCCCCATTTTGAAAACGGCGTGGTGACCTATCATCCGCTGACCGTGAAAAATCTGGAAGACCTGCGCAAAGCCGGCGTGAACGGCGTGATGCTGGCCCGCGAATACGGCGGTCTCAACTTCCCGACCACGATCTACACGATGATGACCGAAATGGTTTCCCGCGCGGACGCTTCGCTGCAGAACCTGTTCGGGCTGCAGGACATCGCCGAAACCATCAGCGAGTTCGGCGACGAAGATCAGCGTCAGCGTTATCTGCCCCGTTTCGCCTGCGGCGAAGCGGACGGCGCGATGGACCTGACCGAGCCGGATTCCGGTTCCGACCTGCAGTCCGTGCGGCTTAAAGCCACGCAGGACCCCGCCACCGGGAAATGGTATCTGGACGGCAACAAGCGTTTCATCACCAACGGCTGCGCCAAGATTCACCTGGTGCTGGCCCGTTCGGTCGAGGGCAGCAGCGACGGACGCGGTCTTTCCATGTTCATCTGCGAAAAATGTCCCGAACTGGTGGTCCGCCGCATCGAGCACAAACTCGGCATCCACGGCGTCGCCACCTGCGAACTGCAGTACAATCACGTGCCGGCCGAACTCTGCGGACAGCAGCGGCGCGGTCTGACCCGTTACGTCATGTCGCTGATGAACGGCGCACGCGTGGCGATCAGTGCGCAGGCGGTCGGCGTGGCCGAAGCGGCCTACCGCGAAGCCCGCAAATATGCGTCCGAGCGCGAACAGTTCAAGCAGAGCATCGACAAATTCCCGGCGATCTACGACATGCTGGCCCGGATGAAGACCAAACTGACCGCTTCCCGCGCGCTGCTGTATGAAACCACGCGGATCGTCGATCTGCGCGGCGTTTACACCCATATCGTGGACCACACGCCGGAACAGGCTACGCAGGAGATCAAGGACAAGGCCAAATATTATGCGAAGATCGCGGCCGTGCTGACCCCGATGAGCAAAGCGCTCTCCACGGAAAGTGCAAACCAGATCGCCTACGACTGCATTCAGATTCACGGCGGCACGGGCTACATGCACGATTTCGACGCCGAACGCTACTACCGCGATGCCCGCATCACGAACATCTACGAAGGCACCACCCAGCTGCAGGTCGTTGCGGCCATCGGCGGCGTGATGCAGCGCGTCCTCGATCCGATCATTGCCGACCTGCTGGCGAAGATCTCGGACGAAGGGTTGATCGGCAGCCTCAAAAAGCGGATCGCCGAGATGCACGAAAAGCACTTGAACGCGGTGAAATTCGTGGCGGAAAAGAAAAATTCCGCTTATCACGATCTCCGCGCCCGGAACCTGGTGGAAAACGAGACCTTCATCTTCGTCGGTCTGCTGCTGCTCCGCGACGCCATGAAAGACGCCGCGCGCGAGGCTCTGGCGGAACGCTACATCCTCGATGCAGGTCCGGATTTCGAACGCAACTGCCAACTGGTTCTCTCCGACGATCTTTCCACGATCGACCGTCACCGCGAAGTCATCGACTACTAAGACACAGGAGGTTTTTTCATGAACAACGAACTTCTTTTGAAGGCACAGGAAAAAGTGCCCGATGCGAAAACCCTGATCATTCTGGCCAGCAAACGGGCGCGTCTGCTCGCTACGGGCGCGGCTCCGATGGTCCGGGTCAAGGGGGATGTGAACTTTCTGGATGTCGCGCTGCAGGAGATCGCCGAGGGTCTGCTGGTTCCGAACTTCGACGATCAGCCGGACGACTTCATGGCGCAGATCGCGGCGGTGAAGGCTGCGGTCGCGGCCGCGGCGGAAAAGCGGAAAAAAGAAGAATAATTCAATTCAAATTCGGAAACGGCACGGAATCCTGTTCCACGGCCTCGGTTCCACCTCATGGAAATCCCCGCCTGGACAGCTTCCGTGTTTGTCCGTTTTTTTTACAGGAAAGGTCGAGACTATGTCCGCACAAGTTGCAGTCATCATGGGCAGCAAAAGTGATCTGCCCTCGCTGAAAGGCGCATTCGAAATTCTGCGCCGCTTCGGTGTGGAATTCGAAGCAAGAGTGATCTCCGCCCATCGCACGCCCGATACGGCCGCCGAATATGCCAAGACCGCCGAAGAACGCGGGATCAAGGTCGTGATCTGCGCCGCGGGGATGGCGGCTCATCTGGCCGGCGTCATTGCCGCGCATACGATCCTGCCCGTGATCGGCATCCCGATGGCGAGCGAACCGTTCAGCGGTTTCGACGCTCTGCTGGCGATGGTGCAGATGCCGCCGGGCATTCCGGTTTCCACCGTCACGGCCGGGCCCGCGGGAGCGAAAAACGCGGCTCTTTCCGCGATTGCCATTCTGGCGCTGACCGATCCGGGGCTGAAAGCGGCGCTCAAGGATTTCCGCGCGGAACAGACCCGTAAGGTGGAAGAAGCCGATGCCGCTTTGCAGCAGGAACTGGGGCTTTCCTGAAAGTCCTGCGAACCGAATGTCAACCACAAAACCGCGGAGGACGAATGAAGCGTAAATTCTTCCGGCTCGCCGCGGTCTTTTTCATGCTGTGCGGCAATCTCTGCGCCGACGGCAGCCTGCCGCGGACTCTGAAGCATTCGGAGACCGGGAAACCGGTTCGATATTCGGCCCTGCCGAATGATTTCCGGCACGTGGTTCTGCCGCATCATTACACGGTGCGACAGGGCGAAATGCGGGGTATCTGGGTAGTCACCTATGTCAACATGGATTTTCCGCGCACCGCGAATCCCGAGCAGTTTCAGCACCAGTACAGTGCGATGCTCCGCAAAATCCGGGCGGCGGGGTTCAATGCAGTATTTTTCCAAGTCCGGCCCTCCTGCGACGCCTTTTACAATTCCGCATTGCAGCCGTTTTCGCGCTTTCTCTGCGGCGAAGAGGGACGAGGCTGGCCGAAGTTCGATCTGCTGGAATATATGATTCGGGAGGCGCACCGGCAGGGACTTCAGTTCCACGCATGGATGAATCCCTACCGGGTGGTCGGGGTGACGGAACTGCCGAAGATGCAGTATCTCCGGACTCTCTCCCAGAAAAATTTTGCCCGCTGCAATCCCGATCTGGTGCTGTCGGTCCCCTCCCCGAAAGGAAATATCCTGCTGCTGGACCCCGGTCAGCCGGCAGTGCAGCGGCACCTGCTTGCCGCCGTGCGGGAAATCGTGCAGAAATACGCGCCCGATTCGATCCATTTCGACGATTATTTTTATCCGTATGACTACAACGGCACCGCGGATGCGGCGACCTACCGCAAATACAACCGCGATCCGCGTCTTTCCATCGAAGAATGGCGGAGGCGGAATGTTTCGCAGATGGTGAAGGAGATTTCGCAGCTGATCCGCAGCAACAACCTGGTCCAGCGAAAAAACATCCGTTTCGGGATCAGCCCGTTCGGCATCTGGCGGAACCGCGCCTCGTCTCCGGCGGGCTCGCCGTCGCGCGGCAACGAATCCTACAGCTCCAATTATTCCGATACCCGCACCTGGGTGCGGAACAACTGGATCGACTACATCATCCCGCAGCTCTACTGGAAATTCACCCATCCGAAAGCGCCGTATGCGGGGCTGGCCGACTGGTGGGCCGACACGGTGGCGGGAACGAAAGTGAAGCTGTACATCGGTCATGGCGCCCACCTGCAGTTCGCCGCCGGCGAGCAGGACGAATTGAAAGATCAGCTGATTTTCAATTCCTGCCGGGACCGTATCTCAGGCTCGGTGTTTTTCTCTTACCGCTGGTTCTTTCAGCCGGATTCGCCGAACAGGAAAACGGTCGAACGGGTGATCCGCGACTGCTGGCACGGCGTGCTGCCCGCCCCCGCGCGCAAGCCGTGAACCGGGCCCGGCCGGCCGCTTTTTCCCGTCCGTTTTCCGAGGCGGATATTTTTTTGAAAAAAAACTTGTTTTTTTCTTGATTTTCCATTTGCAATCGCGGGAAATCCCGATATATTGACCTCCATATTGATTGTATCGAGCAGTGAATCGCGGTGAAAATCCGTGGCTGTCGCGCAACCGTTAAAGCCGGAGCCTGCGGCAATCGATTTTTTGAGACCCGTTCCGGGAATCCGGAACCAGAAGATGTGCGCGAAACACATCGGGAGAGATATTCCACATGACTTCGGTCATTGAGAACAGTTTTTCATTTACCCCGCCTGAATGCCGTCGCACCTCTTTTTCAACCCTGAGGAGCGATTTGAATGGAAATCATCCAGAAACTGCGCAAGCGTGACGGACGGATTGTCGAATTTGATCTCAACCGGATCGTGCTGGCCGCCTCGAAGGCATTGAAGGCCGCCGGAACCGCCAACGATAAGATCGCCGGAAAAATCGGGCAGGACGTGCTTGATGCACTGGTCAAGCAGAATCCGCCCGACGGCATTGCCGACATTGAAAAAGTGCAGGACGCCGTCGAGCAGGCGTTCATCCGCCGCGGACTTTCCAAGGCAGCAAAAGCCTACATTCTCTACCGCGCCCAGCACGAAAAGATGCGCGGGCACAAACAGCTCATGCTCGACGTGCAGGAACTGATGACCTCCTACCTCGGACACGAGGACTGGCGCGTCAACGAAAACTCCAATGCCGGCTACTCCTACGCGAGTCTGCTCAATCATGTATCCGGCGCGGTCGTGGCCAATTACACGCTGGCGAACATTTATCCGGCCGAAATCGCCGAGGCTCACCGGTCCGGCGACTTCCACCTGCACGATCTTTCCTGCGGAATCGTCGGCTACTGCGCGGGCTGGAGTCTGCGCGACCTGCTGACCATGGGCTTTCAGGGCAGCAGCGGCCGTGCCAGCGCCGCCCCGGCCAAACATTTCGACACCGCGCTCGGACAGATCGTCAATTTCCTCTGCACGCTCCAGACCGAATGGGCCGGCGCTCAGGCGTTCAACTCCTTCGACACGCTGCTGGCGCCGTTCGTCCGCGAGGACAAGCTCGATTTCAAGGCGGTCAAGCAGAGCATGCAGCAGTTCATTTTCGGATTGAACATCGCCAGCCGCTGGGGTCAGACTCCGTTCACCAACCTCACGTTCGACTGGGTGGTGCCCGAAGACCTGCGCGACCATCCGGTCATCATCGGCGGCGTGCCGCACGAAAGCGCCGTCTACGGCGATTATCAGGCGGAAATGGACATCATCAACCGCGCGTTCCTGGAAGTGATGAGCGAGGGCGACCGCGACGGCAGAATCTTCACTTTCCCGATCCCGACCTACAACGTCACGCCCGATTTCAACTGGGACAGCGACAACGCCAAACTGCTGTTCGAGGTCACCGGAAAATACGGGCTGCCGTATTTCCAGAACTTCATCAACAGCGATCTGCGGCCGGGCGACGTCCGCTCCATGTGCTGCCGTCTGCAGATGGATATGCGCGAGCTCCGCAAGAAGACCGGTGGTCTTTTCGGCGCAGGCGAACAGACCGGGTCCATCGGCGTGGTCACGATCAACATGCCCCGGATCGGATATCTGGCCAAGGACGAAAAGGAATTCTTCGCCCGGCTCGACCGTCTGATTCAGATGGCCGGCGAATCGCTGGAGATCAAGCGCAAGGTGGTGCAGAAGCATCTCGACGGCGATCTGCTGCCTTACACCAAGACCTATCTGCCCACGCTGGAACATCATTTCAGCACCATCGGCCTGGTCGGCATGAATGAGGCCTGCCTGAATTTCCTCGGCTGTTCGATCTGCGACGAGGAAGGCCGCAATTTCGCAATCCGCGTGCTTGATCACATGAAGGAAAAAATACAGGACCTGCAGGAATCCACCGGACATATCTACAACCTCGAAGCGACCCCGGCGGAAGGCACCAGTTTCCGGCTGGCGCGAATCGACCGCAAACTGTATCCGGAAATCATCTGTTCCGGCGATTCCGCCCCGTATTACACCAATTCCACCCAGCTGCCGGTGGGCTACACGGACGACCTGTTCGAAGCGCTCGATCTGCAGGCTCCGCTCCAGTCGCGCTACACCGGCGGAACGGTGTTCCATGCGTTCATCGGCGAGCGTATCAGCGATCCGAAAGTGACCGCGGAGCTGGTGAAGCGGATCGCGACCAATTACCGGATTCCGTATTTTACGCTGACCCCGACGTTCAGCATCTGCCCCGTGCACGGATATATTCCCGGCGAGCATGAATCGTGCCCGCTGGAACAATAACAACCCAAAACATCAAGGAGGACCAGAAAGATGGCGAAGTGTGGAGAAAAAACCGAAGTCTATTCGAGAGTGTGCGGATATTTCCGCCCCGTTTCCAACTGGAATCAGGGAAAACGCGAGGAATTCAAAGACCGCAAGGAATATGAAGTTCCCGCCAAGAAAGCGTGCAAATAAAAATGGCGATCAACGGTTTGCGGAAATTCAGCCTGATCGATTACCCCGGGCGGCTCAGCTGCGTGGTATTCCTCGGTCATTGCAATTTCCGCTGTCCGTTCTGTCATAATCCGGTGCTGATCTTCGATGCGGAAAGTCAGGGCACGATTTCCGCCGAAGAACTCTCGGATTTCTTCGGTCAGAGACGGGGAAAGCTGGATGCCGTCGTGTTTTCCGGCGGAGAACCGTCTCTCGACCCCGATCTGCCTCAATACGTCCGGCTGGCAAAAAATGCCGGATTCCAGGTCAAACTGGATACCAACGGCTCGTTCCCGCAGGTGCTCCGCTCCCTTTACGCGGACGGCCTGCTGGACGCGCTGGGAATTGATTACAAAGCCCCCGCGGAAAAATATTCCCGCCTCTGCGGCAATCCCGATCCCGAAATTCCCGCCCGCGTGCAGGAATCGATCGCTTTCGCCGTGAAAAACGGCATCGAACTGGATGTCCGCACCACGGTTCACCGCGCGTTGCTCAGCGAGGCCGATCTGCGGACCATGTATGCGGAACTGAACTCGCTCGGCGTTTCGCAGTGGACCCTCCAGCAGTTCCATCACGCAGAGCTGATCGACGAATCGCTCAACGACACTCCCACCTGGAGTGATTCCGAGCTCAAAAACCTTGCCTCCACGCTCGGTCCGATGACCCGCGTGCGCGGAACGCTGTAAGACCGGCCTTTTACCGGATACGCAGAACGATTCCGCCTTTGCCGGCCGCCTGCAAACTCAGAATGCCGTTTCCCGGCACGCAGCGCAGATTTTCCCGAATCGCAATCCCCGGCGAACATTCCATGACTTCGATGGAGCGTCCGGCCAGCTGCGCGGGCAGTTCAACCTCATAATTCGCATGAGCGGAAAAGAAATCCGCATACACGTAGAAGCCGTCCGTTTCCTGATGCCGGTAACAGGAAACGCCCGCCGGGTCGGGCCGGAAAAACTGCTGATAAGCATAGATGCGGAATGCTTCTCCCGCCTCGGCCCCGAACCGTTCGAAGGCCGAAGGATAGTTTTTCGTGCTGGTGGGGAGATGCATCACGATATTCCCCCGCTGCGCCTCGTTTCCGCGCGCGGTGAGCCCCTGCGTGACGGAATACCCCAGCACCACGCCCAGCTCACGCTCGCGGTCATCGCCGTAAAAATCGATATAGCGGCAGGGCAGCCGATTCGGATCGAGGCAGTCGGCCTTGGTGTAATAATGATCGCCGGTGAACTTTTCCGGGAAACGGTAACCCTCCGCCAGGCTGATTTCCATGCCGTCGGCCGTAATCGTTTTCACTCCGGGCACGAAACGCTCGTGATGACGGAATTTCACCTCGTTGTAAAATTGCAGCAGCCCGAACCGGAGCGACTCATGGAAATCCTGCAGAAAAGTGAACTCGCAATCCGCCGTCCGGGCGCAGCGAGGCCGGAATGTGACGATCTCCCGGCTGTGGACCGCCGGCTGCAGGCACGGATCGACCGGCGAAACATATTTTCCCGGATGTGTTTTCAGGTGATTGAGCAGAGCGTCAGGCAGAATCAGGTCCACGTCCCACTGCAGTTCCGCGAAAGAACACTCCGCAGTTTCGCCGTCCGCGAGCTCGCGAATCCCGTCGGCCAGCAGCTTGACGCGGTTGTAGCGCCGATGCGGGGAAAGCTGTCCGCCGGGAGCGGGTTCCAGCTGGCCTTTCCGCACGGATTCGGGGAGAAACGTCCGGCCGTCGAGATGCAGACTGCCGGTGATTTTCGAGCAGAATGGTGCGTCGCCGTCCGGGAGATCGCTGTGAAGCGTGAATTCGCTGCGGCTGTCCACGGAAACCAGCACGAACCGTTCTCCCGCATCGTCGGTGAGCACGCGGCCGAGATCGGACTCGAAAAGCCAATGCCGCAGCATGCGGACCCGGAACACGAACGGCGAACCGTGATTAGCCCCGATGGTGCCGTGTTTTCCCGTGAAAGCCGGCCCGAGGTTATCCCAGCATTGCGCGAAAAGAGTTCCTGAGTAAATCGCCTCCAGCGGAGCATCCTCCGACAGGAAATAACAGTTTTCGTTACCCTCGATGAAACGCATCGCGACATTGCGTCCGGCGGAATAACGCGACAGCACAAATATTTGCATTCCCTCTTTCCGGATCACGATTTTTTCCGGATCGGACAATCGATGTTCGTTCATGTTCACCTCGGCAGTTCCTGCGATTTTTGAATGTTGTTCCAGCAATATAACTCCCGAACGGACTTTTTCCAGCCGAGCGGGAAAAAAATAATGGAATGCGGACCGGTGAAATTTCCGGAAAATGCGCACCCGATGCAAAACCATCGGAAATTCCCGTCGTCCGGCGAACCAAAAGCGATCGAAACGCCGAAATTGCACCGAAAATCCCCCATTTTGCCCCTTTCTGCGAAAAAAAATCAAAAATTTTTCGATTTTTTTCAAAAAAAGACTTGCAAATGGGGAAATATGGGGTAAAATAGGGGCAGATAGGGGCGATTAGGAGCAAACAGGAAGATACAGGGGCTCTATGGCGGAAACGATGGAACAATTTGTTTTTGTGAACAATTACACGCACGCGATCGACGCGCAGCGGCGTATTGCCATCCCCGCGGAATGGAGAAAAAAGGACGGGGAAACCTCGTTCTACCTGCTCCCCGCCAAGGAACATATCGTTCAGATCATCCCGAAGGAAACCTTCTACGAACAGGTGATACGCAAGGCGCAGAAAATGTCTCTGGCCGATTCCCGCCAGCTCCGCGATCTGGCGCTGTGCGCATCCCGCGCGCAGAACTGCGTATGCGACAAGCAGGGACGTATTCAGATATCCCAGCTGCTGCTCGATCACGGCGGCTACAAGGACAAAATCGTGATGGTCGGCGCATTCTGGCACATTCAGCTGTGGACTCCGGAACGCTGGGAAGCCGCCAATCAGGATGAAGACAACAATTACTTTGACGTGATGCAGAGGATCAACGAAATCCCCGATCCCTCGGAACGGCGGTGAACAAGATGATGCGCGATACAGAAACAACCTGGACTCACATTCCGGTGCTGGCCGAAGAAACGGTGCACCTGCTGACCGGCGGACGGACTTCCGGCGCGTTCCATCTGATCGACTGCACGCTCGGATGCGGCGGACATTCTTCGCTCGTGCTGAAGCAGAATCCCGATGCGGAAGTGCTGGCGCTGGACCGCGATCCGCAGGCGATCGTCCGCGGCGCGGCGGCGCTGGAATTCGCCGCCGAACGGGTCTTTCTCCGGCAGACCGATTTCGCCGGGATGAAAAAAGCCGCGGCCGATGTCGGCTGGACTCATGCAGACGCCATTCTGATGGACCTCGGAGTTTCCTCGCCGCAGATCGACGATCCGAAACGCGGATTCTCCTATCGGTTCAACGGACCGCTGGATATGCGTATGGACGGCACGGCGGAACTGACCGCGGCGCGGGTCCTCAATACGTATCCGGGAAACGAACTCGAACGCGTGTTCCGGGAATACGGGGAAATCCACCCGGTGCGCCGTCTGGCCGAAGCCGTGCTGGAGACCCGTCGGGAAAAGCCGTTCGAGACCACGGAAGATTTTGCTTCGCTCTGCGACAGGGTTTTGAAAAAGGGACAGCGCAAAGGCGGACCCCCGGCACCGACTCTGCCGTTTCAGGCGCTGCGGATCGAAGTCAATGATGAAATCGGGCAGCTGCGCCGCGCGTTGGAAGCCGCGCTGGAACTGCTGGCGCCCGGCGGCATTCTGGCGGTCATCTCGTTTCATTCGCTGGAAGACCGGATCGTCAAACACTTCATGGCGGAAATGTCCGTCCGCTGCAAATGCCCGCCGGATTTCCCGGTCTGCGTCTGCGGCTGGAAACCCAAGCTGGAAGTGCTGACGAAAAAACCGCTGACCGCGACCGAAGCGGAACTCCGGTCCAATCCGCGGGCCGCCTGCGCGAAACTCCGCGCGGCCAGAAGAATGGAAGACAATCAGAAATCTGATAAAAAACAATAAAATCATAAAAAAGAGAGCGAAAGGGGAAAGGATGAACACTTACACCAGAAACATGAACCCGGAAATTCAGGAATACGGAAAAGACCCGTCTGCAAACGGGAAAATGACTTTTGCCGGATTCGCGGCCAAGATCAGTCTGCTGATCCTGATGATCTTCTTTGCCGTCTATGCGCAGATGTATCTGCGGGCCGGCATCGAACGGCTGAACAAGCAGGCGCTGGCGATTCAGGCACATATCAATCAGACGAATGTGAAATGCACCAATCTGCGGAACAGACGGGAACAGCTGACCAGCTGGGAAAATATCCATGCCAGAATCTCGCATTACCGTCTGGGACTGCGTGAAGCGAATCATCGGCAGGTCGCCCGGATTTCGCCGGAATCTTTGCAGATGCCGCGCAAGAATCTCCGGCCGGTCCGGAGACAGACTGCCGAACGCGATTCCGCCCGTCCCCGGACCTATGCCCGCCTCGAACGCTGAAAACTGAACCCCGGCCCTGAAAGGAGAAAAACATGACCAATTACAGCAGAATCGGAAGACGTGTCAAGATCGCCGCCGTGATTTTCTGTCTGCTTTTCGTCTTTCTGGGCTATCACCTGTACGGAGTGCAGATTCAGCGGCACGAGGAACTGCTGACCAAAGCACGCGTGAAATACACGTTCGAAACGCAGAAGGAAAATGTGCGCGGCGAAATCTTCGATCATGCCGGCAATCTGCTCGTTGGCAATTCGCCGATCGGCAGCGTGATCGCCGACCCCTGCGCGTTCGAGAACGAAGACAAATGCCGGGAGGCCGCCGCTTTTCTCGCCAAGGAACTGCAGCTGCCCGTGGCGGAAGTCTACCGGAAACTCAGCACCCGCGAGGAAACCGTCACCGACAAGGACGGAAATACCCGCATCCGTAAAAAACGGTATGTCCTGCTCAAAAAAGATATTCCGTTCGACGTTTTCGAAATCAACCGCGAACATATCGCCGGCTCGAAATTCAAGGGCATCAGCTGCCGGATTTCGCTGAAGCGGACCTATCCGAAGAACGCCATGCTCGCCAATATCCTCGGCATCACCACCAAGGACCGCGACAAGGTCTCCGCCCGCAGCGGACTGGAAAAATATTTCGACGCCAAGATCAGTTCCGTGGCCGGAAAGGTCAAATACGAACGCAGCCGCGACGGCTCGCCGCTCGTGTTCGGGGAGATTTCACGTCAGAACGGACACAACGGATATGATCTCTATCTCACGATCCGCGAACCGCTCCAGTCGATTCTGGAGGAAGAGATCGACAAATTCATGGCCGAAAGCAAATCGAAACACGCCTACATGGTCATGGCCGATCCTTATACCGGTGATATTCTCGCCGTGGCGCAGCGTCCCACGTTCAATCCGAACGACCGCAAGGGTCTCTCTCAGAATCTGATGGGCAACCCGATCGCGGAAACCGCTTTCGAGCCCGGGTCCATCATGAAACCGTTTGCCGTGGCGGGCGCGCTCGATTTGGGACTGGTCCGTCCGGACACCCGAATCGACTGTGAAAACGGCAGCTGGTTCTTCGCCGGCAAGAAACTCGGCGACAGTCATAAGATCGGCGTAGTCACCGTCTCCGAAGTCATCAAGGAATCCAGCAATATCGGCACCGCCAAGATCGCGCTGGAGATCGGAGAACCCAGACTCAAAAACATTCTGTCCTCCTTCGGCTTCGGTCAGCGGACCGGCGCCCCGCTCCGGCCCGAAACGGTCGGCCTCTTCTACCGGAATCCGAGCAAGATTTCCATCACGCGCTATCCCATCGGACAAGGCATCAGCGTGACGCCGCTCCAGATGGTCCGCGGCTACTGCATGCTCGCCAACGGCGGCTATCCGGTCAAACTGCGTTTCGTGGACCGCATCGTCCACGCCGACGGCACGGTGGAGAAGATTCCGGTCGACCGCGGCCAATCCGTTTTCCGCCGTCCGGAAACCTCGCGGGAAATCCTCTCCATGATGAAACTCGTCACCGAACCCGGCGGCACCGCCTCTCAGGCCGCAGTTCCCGGCTATTTCGTGGCGGGTAAGACCGGCACCGCGCAGAAAGTGGTCAACGGCCGCTATTCCAACCGGGTCCATACTTCTTCCTTCGTCGGGATCATCCCTGCCGACCGGCCGAGATTCGTGCTGATGGTCACCGCCGACGAACCGACCGGCAAGCAGTACGGCGGCGAAGTCGCCGGACCGTATTTCCGCAGCGTCGCCGAGCGCGCGCTCAAGTATATGCGCGTGAAACCCGATCTGGACGAGGCGACCTATCAGACCTACTGGAAAGCGGCCCAAAAGAGAGCGTTGGAGAAAAAGCTCCGCATCTGGGCGAAAGAACGCGAGGAACGCGAACGCCGCAAGGCCGGACTTTCTTCCACCGGAAAAACCGCACAGCCGGTCCGTCAGAACGTCACGGCTCCCGCGCGGAGCCGCTATCAGAATTCCCGCGCACGCACGCCTCAGCCGACCATTCGCCGCGATCCGCGCCGCGAACGCGCCTATGTGGCCCCTGCCCGCCGCGCCGCAATGTAAGACCTTCCGTTAACGATCAAAACGGAATGAACAGGAAATAGCCGCCGGTTTTGCCGTTCTTCACGGTTTTCTGATAAACCCTTCCCAGAAAACTGAAACGGCGGTCGGCGCCGTCTTCCCGGATGGAAACAAACGGGAAGTAGATTTTTTCCACCTTGTCCCTGTCGCGGCTGAAACGGTAGAGGAACTGCAGCACGTGACAGGTTTCGCGGTTACCGTTCTTTTCCCCGCCGGCGAGGACTCCCAGCAGATGCCAGGAGAAATCCCCGTTATACCGGATTTTCTTTTGGTAGAAAAAGGCGCAGCCGTGATCTTCCTGACGGCGGAGCTCGGTGTATTCGGCCAGCAGTTTTTCCACCAGCGTGCGGGCCGCCTCGGGTCCGCCCTGCGCCAGAATTTCCGGATCGAACCGGAACCCGATCTTCTCCGCCTTGACCGCAAGTCCGGCAAGTTCCTCCCGGCGTTTTCGATTCATCCGTCCGGTCTCATTCAAACGATGCCGGGCCCGCTCGCATTCCAGCATTTTTTCGTAGAGCACGACCTTGGAACCATCGGGGTCTTTTTCCAGTTTTTTGCGTTCCGATTCGACCGTTTTCTGCAGCCGATCCAGTTCGTTTCCGATGGTTTTTTCCTGTTTACGCCCGGAATCGATCTCGTTCGCGATCCGGGGAAGCCGGGAGCGGAGTTCGTCGGCGATCAAATGATCCACGCCCCGTTTCGCCGCTTGATACACCATCTTCCGGTGGTAATACAAACCGCAAGCGGAAAAATCGAGCTGGTTTTCGACACAATGGGATTTTCCCGCCCAGTGGGTGGCCGCATGGTGAATCGGACGCTCATGCGGGAACCATTCGGTGCGGTCGGAACACCAGATCAGCGGCGGCGCGATCAGGAAAGTTCCTTTGCTGCGAACTCTGGCGCCCTGCCGGTAAACGACCGGAGACGGACGCGGACCGGGGCGGTCGAACGCAAGACTGTTGCGGTAAGTCAGCAGCGGCACGCTCCAGAACAGCGACCGCTCCGGCTTGCTTCCGAAGTAAGTCATCCCGGCGAAACTGAAGAAACTCCGTTCGCCGGTCCGTTCGTCGCGGTCGAACCAGAACAACGGCAGAAAGCCGCCGCTGCGGGAATGTCTGACCGGCAGTTCGAGACTGCGGAATTCCTCCCCGCGGGTGAAATCCTTCAGCCACAGCCGGTAAATTTCGCGGGTCGTCACGGAATCGGGCAGTTTCCAGGCGGGGTTCAATTTTTTCAGTTCGTTGTTGACCTCGGGTATCTTTTTCCGGAATTGCGCCGGATCCTCGAACGTTTTATAATGGGCCAGTTCATTCAGTTTTCGATTCAGTCTTTGAATGACTTTGGCCTGCGGCTCAGACAACGAAGTATTATGGGTGAAATAGGTCAGCAGGAAAAGAGAAAGGAACAGACGGTCCTGGGCCCAGGGTTGGCTTTCCCGCTGCTG